>QFCE01001348.1_pt1 | contig 268643 bp, 227 predicted proteins | sample 5346091 | NCBI WGS metagenome assembly QFCE01 (sample SAMN09062252, study PRJNA434731) | Human gut metagenome, whole genome shotgun sequencing project. | isolation source: stool timepoint A chromium assembly | host: Homo sapiens | collected 2015 | reverse complement strand
CTTTGCACGATATAAGGGGCTAAACACAGGTATAAAGTTGTCAACAATAATGAACCTCCCAAAGGAAATGTCACTGAAGAGAAGGAAAGTGAGCTTGAAGAATTTATCGAAAATGCAAGACTTGTTATGAGCGTTCTTGGGCGTCGAGTCTTCGAGCCGATAGTAAAGAAGTCGGCGAAGCAGAATAATTTGCCAGTTACACCAGTTACCACCAATGTCATTTTCCTGATAAAGCAAGAAATAAAGGGAGATAAAGTAAACGCCAGGGCTATAAGGACTCCTGAGGGGATTGTCGTTCTGTCTGGAAGTAAATTAAGAGAAAAACCAGTACGTTCTTGCCCTAAAGACGCAAAGGCGAACAGAAGAAAATATAGGGATCTTATTGACGAGAACCACATACTTCAAGCAGATATCTTGTTTGATACTCCGAGTAGTGCAGCAAAATTTGTTCTTTTGCGTTCTGCAAATGGAAATACAGAATGGAAAACCAAGGAAGGAATTACTCTTAGTCAGTATGAGAAGGGTTATTGATTAATCGTTTTAGGCTGATTGAAATTTCTTCTAAGAAGGAAAAATAATAAAAATTTCTTTTATAGAAGAAAAAAGTTCAGAAAAGCCGTCCGTATTTCGGACGGCTCCTAATGCTTAATCTTCAGATTAAGGAATGAAACGATCGGTGATCTGTTTCAGAGAGAATTCCTCTTTCACAATGTGCTTGATACCGCGTTTAGCCAGAGTGGAGGCGCCCCTTTCATCGCAAATGATTGTTGTGCCTTTTCCAAAAAGCTGACCGTCCAGCATGATGACGTTGCCTTCAACAATTGTGGCAAAGGCCTTTTCATTTTGAATGTCCAGAATGGAGATGTCTGCATCGGCTCCGACGGAGAGATGTCCTTTGTTCTTTAGGCCTAAAGCTCTAGCTCCGTTAAGGCTGGCTTTAACCGCATATTCATTGAGATTCAGAGCTCCGAACTTCACAAGGAGAAGTCCATTTTCAACGATGACGTTGCGCGGGTAGCAGCCGCCGTCGGTTGAGAAGGAATCCACAACGAAAGAACCGTCAGAGCGTTTTGCGGTTGCAATAAGGAAGCGGCTAACAGCAGGATTAACTTTGAAGCTGCCAGTCGTTTTTGTTTCTTTACTTTCCCAATATTCGACGCCTCCTTTTCCGCTTAGAAGTTTGCCGATCACTCCGTCATCAACTAATACACCTGCTGCGCCGTCAAAAATTGCCTTCTTCATGCCGTCATAAGTCGGCTCATAGCCCAGCTTCTTGAGGCATGTAACGGTAACTTTGCTGATAGGAACATCGTTCTGTACGACCAGACGAGTTCCGTTCAATGGAGAAAGATAAGATTCTGAGAAGATATTCGGATGAGTCTTGAGAAGAGAAATCGCTTCAAGGGCTTCATCGGTTTCATTGGAGATTTGGCCGCGGCAGTAACTATTGATGTGAGCAATATGCAGGAAGTTATCCTTTGCCGCAGCAACAGCTTCTCTGAAGCCTTCGATATTCGAGCCGTGGGCAGTGCTACCGACGTGCCAAGCAATCCAGGATTTTTTCTGGTTCGCTAACTCGATAAAGTTTTCACTGATATCAACATCCATCGGGAAATGGCCGCCTAGAAGTTTGATGCCGATGCCGCCGTTTTCCAGCGTTCTATCCAGGAAGTCGGATTGTTCCTGCTGAGATGGACGGGAAGAGGTTAGTGTCTGTCCGGCTCTGGCAGCGTCAAGGATTGCAATGTTGACACCGGCGCCGCTTCCGGGAATGGATGTCAGAATGTCTTCTAAAGGTCCGGCCATATCCAGAGTAGTGCAAACGCCGGCCAGAGCAATCATGCGCTGAGCGTGTTTATGGCCTAACACCGTGCGCATATGCGTATGCATATCAATGATGCCGGGAATCAAGACTTTTCCTGAAACCTCGATGAGTTTCTTTGCAGGAAGAGAGATTTCGTCTTCAATTGCGGTGATTTTGCCTTCTGCGACAGCCACGTCCTTTATTGCATTAATTTTGTTAAGAGGATCGACGACAAGCGCGCCTCGAATAATCAAGTCAAACATTTTGATTTTTCTCCTGAGATTTGATTTTGGTGTTGCGTGCTTGAGATTGTATGAGCATCAAGGCATCTTGAATATTGAGAATAACCTGCAAGATTTAGAAAAATTTTTTCTTGAAATTTCTCGATTTTTGTTACCCATTTAGATCATTTAGATATCAGGATTTGAAGGGCTTTCCATACAATTCGTACTCATACGGAAGAAACATAAATAAAGGCCTAATTTTGAACATTTACTCCATGACAAAACTTGCTGCAGTGACGGCATCTGTGTTGCTTACGACGACGGCTTTTGCTCAGCAAGATTCTCAAAAGTCCTTGGACTACTCCTTGGATACTGGTAATGTCGAGATCACTCCTGCGGGGGAGACTTCAACGATTCAGAAGGATGAAGTTGAAGACGACGAACCGTTTCTTCCGATTTTTGGCAAAGAAGCACGAGAAAAGGGATATGAACTGCCAAAAAGTTATGGTGTCAATGTTAACTACATGAATATTCATCAGAATATCAATGTTAAATCTATCCAATTCGATGGCTTGACTATCCCTTTTATCAACAGGCCGTTAAAGCCTGATTTGTTCAAAATTGATGTTCTAAGTACTCGTCAGAGAAGCCACACAGAAACATTACGTTTGGATGCTTGGGTATTTCCTTTTATGAACGTTTATGGAGTAGTCGGCCATACCAAAGGGCGTTCAATTTCGAAGATAAATGTAGGCTCCACTAATCCTTTCGTAAATAAACTCATTAAGTCTATGGGCGATATGGATGGAATCGATTTTGTGCTTAAATTCAAAGGTACTACTTATGGTTTAGGAACAACCTTTGCTGGTGGTGTTGGAAATTGGTTTGGACTGCTGGATTTGAACTACACGAGAACTAAGCTCAATATCATTGATGGTAATATCAAAGCCTTCACATTAGCCCCTCGAGTCGGCTATCGGTTCGCCTTGCCTGCCATTGATACCATTAAGTTGCCTCAGAGCAAATTTAGTCTCTGGGTAGGCACGATGTACCAGAACGTTGACCAGAATTTTCATGGAAAACTGTCTAAGTTGAGCTTCTCTCCAAAACTCCAGAGCCTTATTAGCGCAGTTAACAAAGGGCAGGGCACATTCAACGTTAAGCAAAAGATGGAGTCTCCGTGGAACATGTTGGCCGGTTTCCGCTGGGAAATTACTCCGAGCTTTAATATTCTTGCTGAAGCAGGTTTTATTAAGCGCAACAGTTTCTTTGCCGCTGTTGAGTATCGTTTCTAAGATTAAGAGAGTTAATTAATATGAAATTAGCTGAAGCGTTACGCGAGCGTAAACAATTGCAGATAAAGATGGGAACGCTGCGTCAAAAATTAATTGACAACGCGATCTATCAGGAAGGTTCAAAGCCGGTCGAAGCTCCGGCGGAGCTTATTAAAGCACTTGAATCGACACGGGGAGAACTTGCAGCTCTGATTAAACGTATCAATGCAACAAATTCCTCCGTCAAAGTTGGTGATTTCTTGCTTGGAGATTTGGTTGTCGATCGCGACACCAGAATCATGGAAGTTACAGCTCTGAATAATCTGATTGATCAGGCTTCTCAAGTTTCAAATCGTTATTCTCGATCTGAAATTCTTGTCCTTCCTTCAATTAACGTTAAGGAAACTCAGAAAAAAGTTGATCAGTTGGCCAAAGACATCCGCGAATTGGACAATTTGATTCAAGCTACTAACTGGAATACTGAATTAATCTAAAAGTTGATTGGTAGAGCGGTCAAAGGCGAAAGCAAAAAACTTACTTGCTCATGGCCCGAAGGCCCGGGCCAAAATTAATTGTAAAGGCCTGCGAAGTAACTAAGTTCACATGAGAACGACGGCTGTACTTTTCAGTTTCTCTAGAACATTTGACTACCGCGCTTTGATTTGATTGCTCGAGGGTGGGTTTGGGGATCAAGATCTTTTTACTAGTACGCCGTATCGGCGAAGTTTCCTGTCATTTAACAAGAGCCTTATTTTGACCGTACAGTTCGTTTAGTGCTTTTGTTACCTCTTTTATTGCCGCGGACTTCACAGAGTATTAATTCTTGATCTCGAAAAATCTTCAAAGAAAAAGAGCCGCAACTGCGGCTCTCAAAGTTACTGCTTAACCATTATTTTTGTTGTGCAGCTGAGGCTCCCGCTTGTCTTCCAAAGGTGAAGACGTCGGCAATGGCATTACCGCCAAGACGGTTAGCGCCATGAATCCCGCCTGTGACTTCGCCGGCAGCATACAGCCCGGGAACGGGTTTACCATCCTTGTCCAAAGCTCTAGCAAGCGTATCGATGCGGACGCCGCCCATCGTGTGGTGAACCGTTGGAACTTTAAGGCATGCATACCATGGTCCTTCAGTCATCGGTGCGTCGTCTGTGTTAGTTGCAACAAATCCGAACTTGTCTTTAGTGCCTTTGTTAGATGCAGCTTTGTTGTACTCGGCGACTGCAGCTTTGAGATGATCAGCAGGGACGTTGATGAGCTTTGCCATTTCATCAAGAGTATCAGCTTTTTTCACCCGACCGAGTGCCAACATATCCTTCATTGTGACGCCCATGCGGTCGGGTTTGTTTTCGTCCGGATAACGAAGTTTGTTCATTAACAACCAGTATGTCCCGTCCGGCTGCTTGAAGATAGCTTTGCAAAGCGTGTCGCGGGCAGCGGATTCAGAAACAAATCTGTCTCCGTTCTTATTGATGAACAGACGATTTCGGCCGGAGGTTGCAATATCCTGCATGAGGCCAGTTCCGGGCGTTCCGTTCGGATGGAGCTGAATATCAGACAAACCGATAATGTCGGCATGAGCGCTCTTAGCTAACTTCAAACCGTCACCTTGTGCTGCCTTATTAATATTAGTGGTGCCGATTCTGTTATCCAGCGTGACTTCCTTCCAGACGCCGGTGTTAACTTCCTGCCGGAACTTAACATTTGCGCCAAAACCGCCGGTGGCCAATATCACACTCGGAGCCATGACAGTGACCGGCTGCTTTCCTGTGTGTAATCCGGAGACTCCGATAACTCTCCCGGATTTGTCCATAATCAACTTTGTCGCTGGTGTTTCCGTTAAAACGACAACGCGGTCCCCGTATTCTTTGAGTTTGTTTTCAAAGACAGATGTATAAGCATAACCAGCCGGTTTCTTACCGTAATGGCTTCTCTGACCTAAAGAGCCGGTTGCGGCACCGATTTTGTCGCGGAATACGACACCTTCTTTTTCCATCCATTCAACGGTCGGATAAGCATTATCAGTAAGGTATTTGACGAGTTCAGGATTGCCGACATTGTGGCCTCCTTTCATCGTTGCTTCATAGAATTTCTGAACGGAATCGTCAATACCTTGTGCTTTCTGACGTTTGTCATCAACAGCATTTAAGGCACCACCGGAAACGTTGGTAGAGCCACCGAGATAACCAAGTTTTTCAAGAATGACCACTTTCTTTGCGCCGTTTTCGAGAGCAGAGACGGCAGCCGCTAAGCCCGTTCCGCCACCGCCGATAATGGCTACGTCAGCCTTGTATTCAACAGGAGTAGAAGAGATGTGGGAGACTTTTCTTGTGTAGTTTTTTAGTTCCTGGTCTGTACCTCCGGCCTTCTGAAGACACGTTCTAACGGCAGATTTAAGTGCGAGGCTTGAGAGGGAAGCGCCGGTAATATTGTCGACACCAATAGTTTGGTCTTTTAATATTGCGGCAGCTGTTTTGTCCAAAGCAACTTTACCGACGCCGAAACTTTCCAGGTTTTTGCTGGCATCGATGGCGGCAATTTTGTGATCTTTAATCGTGACCTTGACAGTCATCGGTGCATTGTGACCGTTGACAGTGGTTTCGTAAACTCCGTCAGTCAGTGCAGCCTGAGATTGACCGGCAAAAGCCATGGATAACATAAAAGGAATCAAAGCAAGTTTTTTCATCATCAATTCTCCTTGATGCATTGCGGGACAAGTAGTTTTATAGCATCGGCGACTACCTAGGTAGTTTGCTAAAAATCAAAAACTCAGGAAAATACTGATGTTAAAGAAATGGAAAATTTCTTTGTCTATATAAACTTCAGGAACTTAAGATTAAGCTGTTGTTAGTTAATTGAATAGATTTGGAACAAGGATTTCAAATGGCCGACCTCTCATTTCCACTTGATAAGCCTTTGTCGCCCCTTGAAATGAAAAGGCGTTTATTGCGGCTTAATGGGAAACTTCACGCTGTTAGAAAATGGAAAGATCCTCAGGCAGATAAGGCTATTCATCTTTTGGTCAAGGACAACATCGGAGTCACAGGCTTTCCGACGTCGGCCGGCAGCCATGCATTAAAAGATTTGGAGCTTCCCGATGCTTTTTGCATTCAAAGACTGCGCCGGAATCCCAAAATCGAAATCTTCGGCAAAACCCATCTCACGGAATTGGCCGGCTTTGTGACTTCCAATGTGCTTCCGTATGGCTATTCAGAGTTAGGAGGTTTCGGTCAAAATCCCCATGGAAACTTTCCCTGCGGGGGTTCAAGCGCAGGATCTGCCATTGCCGTCGCAGCCGGTTTTTGCGATGCAGCCCTTGGCACTGAAACCAGAGGAAGCCTAATGATCCCGGGTTTTAGAAATGGTGTGTATTCATTTAAGCCAACTAGAGGATTAGTCTCCAGAACCGGAATTATTCCGTTGTCTTCATCTTTTGATGCGCCGGGTGTATTGACTCGAAATCCGGCTCTATTGAAAGAGGTTTTCCTATCAATGATTGGCGTCGATCCGGCTGACGATCAATCTTTTGAATTGAGGAGTAAGGAAAGCAAGCCTAGTAGAAAAAGAATCATCTTATGTGTAAACCGCAGTCTCGGAGAGATGGAGTTACTGCAAACTAAGCTGCGTTCTTTCTTAGCTCAACTAAAACTCAATGGATTCGAGATTATCTTTATTGATTTGCCTGAAGTCAGTTTTGATTACAAAACAATTAGTTCGACCGATATTCGAGCTGATATAACTAAGTTCCTACATCGATATGGCTCAGACAATGAGCCACGCTCTTTCGAGGGACTCGTAGAATGCTATCGAGAAAGGCCTCATGCACATCTTTACGGCATGGAGCGTTTGGAAGACGCGTTAGCTATGCCTCAAATTGAAAAATCTGAATTGAAAAAATTGGTTCAGGAAAATGTGGTGAAAGCCAGGAACTTAATCAATAGCATTCTGGATCGTTACGATGCTGACTTTGTTGGTTTTCTGAACTTCGTAGACTGGTTCTCCATTGGAGGAGGACCTAGCAGCACTTTGCCGGTTTCTTTTGAGACTAAACCTCCAATTTCTATCATGCTGGGCTCGAGAGTCGGAAATGATTTGGCTCTTCTTGATATCGTGCAAGAGTTTTCTGAAGTAGCAAAAGCCGCTCAACATACTGACAATTAAGCAATAAAGCAGAATGATTATCCTCATCGCCGGCGACACTCATACAGGCAAGACGAATCTTGCTCAGAAACTTCTTGAGCATTACAAGATCCCGTATGTTTCGATTGACCACCTAAAGATGGGACTTATCAGAAGCGGTAATACTGACCTCACTCCTGAAAGTGACGATGATGCTTTGACGGAAAAGCTTTGGCCGGTCGTCAGGGAAATGATCAAAACTTGTATCGAAAACAACCAGAGCCTTATTGTCGAAGGCTGTTATATTCCATGGGACTGGAAAAAAGATTTCACAGAAGAAGGAAAATCAATTAGTTATCTTTGTTTAATTTTCAGTCGAGCTTATCTGGAAAAGAACTTCAATCTGATCAGAAAACACGAAAACGTCATCGAACAGCGGCAATGCTACGAGCTCGCTTTGGAAGACATGATTTCGTGTAATGAAAGAAATTTTCAAAACTGCTTGGAATACCACCTAGGTCATATTGACATAGATGACAAATACGAAGTTTTTCCGCAGGCCGTTGCCAGCATTGAAAAACAATTGAAAGAAGGTTCGGATTTCAAAGCTAGGAGAAATAGTCTCTAAGGAAATTAAATATTGAATATCTCTCTCGTTCTAGCCTCTATCGAGGCCGCGTCTTCTTCAATAGGCTTCCGTACTCCAGTTAATAAAATTTGGACGTCGTCTGCCAGTATCTGTGGGATACCGGAGAGTTTTCGCATAGCTAAAGTTTGTTCCGGGCACGCTTCCACACACCGTTTGCAGTCCACGCATCTGAGAGGGTCTGCCAGGAGTTTAAAGTGACCGTCCTTCTCTCGTGAGGTTAAGCAGCCGGAAGGGCAAAGCAGCACACAGATGTTGCACCCGGTGCATGTATTTTTGTAAACACCGGGAAGCGGAAATATCTTCTCAGTAATCTCATACTCCGTTTTTTTGTCACGGATCAGCTTGATGCAGTCAATAAGCATCTCTCGACCAAGCACTGGGAAAACTTTCTCAGTTTTCGGAGCATTGCCTTTCAAGCTTGCAATTTCTGACCTTTCCAGCAATTCATTAGAGATCTTTCTAAAGATCTTTCTGCGCTTTAAATTGTCTAATTCTTCGGAGGCCGTTTCAGCAATTTCAATCTTCGGCTGTATCTTCAGTATGTCTGAGAGTCTGGAAATTTTTTGAGCCATGCTTTTGGCAGGGTCTCCTTCGTTACTGATCGCGCAGTTTCTGCAGTTTCCGCAATAAACAACAACTTTAGCTTCCGTTGTTAATTGGGCCAATACGAAGAGCGCAGGGCTCATACTTCCTAAACAACCGACGGAAATTCGTTCTTTTGCTTGCGAACTTTTAGGGCAAGTAAAGATAGCCGAGAGATTGGTCGATTGATGTTCTTGATTCTCTTCCAGTAATTTTTTGAGTGGAAACAGAGCAGAATAAAGAGGGTACTTTGCAAAAGCAAACGCCTCAGTAGGACAAGAACTTACGCACGCTCCGCAAACAGTACATTTGATATTTTCTAAACCGATCGTTCCGTTATTGAGGAAAATGGCTTTTTCACGGCATGCTTCAACACAGCGACGACAAGAAGATTTTGGAAAAAGAGTCCTAACGCATCGGTTTTTCGCAAATGTGAGCTTGGCGTTATGAATATCTAAAGCTTGTTCGCCGTACCTTTTCTCAATGTCAGAACGGCACAGTCCAAGCAGATGTTCAATTACCTGTGTTTTATCAAGGGACATCTTTTCTTTCTAGCAGGTTGTGATGGCCTCTATTCTAGGAGATAGCAGGAAGAACAGAACAAAAAAATCGCCCTCCGAAAGATTTGGAGAGCGAGTTAGGAGAGATGTATGAAAACTCATGTTCTGAATTTGTTATTCGGTGGCCTTTTCTTTCAGTCGCGACGTTAATTCTTTCTTTAATTCTTCAAGAAGCGGGGGAAGCGTCTCAGTGCATTTTCCATAAATTCTATGATTAAATTTGGAATATGGATGGATGAGCGGATCTAAATCAAGATTGATTCTTATCGATGCTTTCGTTTCTCTCACGAAATTGGCCGCAGGATAGACGGTGCCGGAAGTGCCTACGGAAATAAAGACGCAGGCTTTCTTGAGATACGAAGGTATCCAATCCATGCCGTAAGGTACTTCTCCGAAAAGCACAACATTGGGTCTCATTGCGAAATTGGTCGCTTCGCAAACCGGACAAACCTGTTCTCGTTCGTAGAAGCCGACTCTTGGGAAAGTCTTTTTGCACTTTCTGCACAAGGAAGTTTGGAAGTCGCCGTGCAGATGGAAAACTCGTGGAGCTCCTGCTAATTCATTAAGGTTGTCAACGTTTTGAGTGACATGTATCACATCACAAAAAGGAGCCATTTCCTTTTGGAAATTTGCAATTGCTATATGAGCTGCGTTAGGCCGACACGGTTCGGCGTTTTTGATTCTTTCGTTATAGAAGTCAAATACATCTTGTGTATGCCTTTCAAGTGCGCGGATAGAAGCGAGCTCCTTTGGATCGTATTTTCTCCAGAGGCCGTTGGCATCTCTAAAAGTCGGGATTCCGCTCTCTGCAGAAAGACCCGCTCCGGACAAGATGAATACAAGAGGGCGATCACCTTTAAGCGTTAATTCTTTGAAGTTTATTTCCATTATTTTCTCCAGGTCACTTTATTAGTTAGAACCTAAGAAGATTCTTGCCTTATTAGTAATCTTAAACAGACTCACGTTAATATTTGTCGCGATATGGAGATAAAGGATCCACGATGCAGAAGAATAGGGAAAGAGCGAAGATGCAAAAAGGGGATCGGAAAATTTCCGATCCCCGAACATGTTAGAGATCAAACAATCTCAGCTATTGGAAAGATTAGTTTCCTTTAGCAGCATGTGTACCGGCATCACGACCGAAAGTCATGATGTCAGCAATGGCGTTGCCGCCCAAACGGTTAGAACCGTGGATACCGCCTGTGGTCTCACCGGCAGCATAAAGACCTGGGATAACCTTACCGTTGGCGTCAAGAACCTGAGCCTTGGTGTTGATTTCCAGTCCGCCCATGGTGTGGTGAACAGTCGGAACCTTCTGGCAGGCGTACCAAGGACCTTCAGTCATCTGCTTGTCAGCCTTGTTGTTGGCGACGAAGCCCAGCGGATCCTTGTATGTACCGGCAACAACACCGTTGTAGTCTTCAACAGCCTTCTTCAGGTTAGCAGCAGGCATGTTGAGTTTCTTGGCCAGTTCGTCAAGTGTCGGAGCAGAAACAACACGACCGAGGTCGATCATGTCTTTCATCTTGGCGCCGTTGGCGTCAACCCAGTCAAGAGACGGATAACGGAGGTGGTTAACCAGGACGTAGTAAGTAGAGCCGGGTTGTGCAAAGATAGCCTTGGCCAAGACGTCACGAGGAGCACCTTCGTTTACGAAGCGGTTGCCTTCCTTATTGATGAACAGACGGTTACGGCCGGATGTACGAACCATTTCCATCAAACCTGTACCCGGAGTTCCGCAGGGATGAACCTGAATGTCGGACATACCGATAACGTGTGCACCGACTTTTTCACCCATGATGATGCCGGAGCCCTGGGCAGACTTGTTGAAGTTCGTGCAGCCGATGCCCTTGCCGAGGTCATAGTCTTTGAACACGCCGGTGTTGACTTTCTGACGAAGAGCAACATTAGCACCGAAGCCGCCTGTTGCCAGGATGACGCCCTTGTCAGCCATGAACTTGGTGGTCTTGCCGGTGTGGTTGTCTTTAGCTACTACACCGATAACACGGCCGGCCTTGTCCTGAATCAGGGAGACCGCATCCATGTCGGTGTAGACCTTCATGTCGTTGCCATGAGCGGCGATGTATTTTTCGAAGGAACGAATATAGGTGTTGCCGGACGGAGTAGCAGGATAGTGAGAACGCTGCCACAAAGCACCCGTAGCAGTACCGACTTCGTCTTTAAACTTAACGCCGATGCTTTCCAGCCAATGAACGGACTCTAAAGCATGGTCAGTCAGGTAATGAACCAGATCAGGATTGCCGATATTGTGGCCGCCCTTCATGGTCTGTTCATAGTGTTTCTGGATAGAGTCTTCGATACCCTGTTTGCCCTGACGCTGCGGGTCAGCTGCGTTCAAAGCGCCTTCAGAAACGTTGGTGGAGCCGCCGAGGATGCCGAGTTTTTCAAGAACGATAACTTTGGCACCGGCCTGCTGAGCAGCGATAGCAGAAGCTAAGCCGGATCCGCCGCCGCCGACAACGACAACATTAGTCTTGATTTCAGCGGGAAGAGCAGTGTATTTTTCGCTGTTCTTCATCAGCTTGGCCATGTCAGCCTTGGAAACCTTAGCCTGTTCGAGTGCTTTCTTAACGGCGCCCTTCAATGCGAAGGAAGTAATGGTTGCGCCGGTAACATTGTCTACGCCGAGAGATTGGCGATCGATAATCTTCTTGGACAGTTTGTCCAGAGCGACTTTGCCGACACCGATAGTTTCAAGGTTGTCAGGATATTCAATCTTTTCAATCTTGTTCTTGCTGACGGTTACCTTGACGGTGAAGGCAGCATTATGACCGTTGACTTTTTCAGTGTAAGTTCCGGGTGTATAGGTGACTGCATTGGCTGCGAGTGCAACGCCGGCAAGTCCGACAGCCACGGAAAGTTTGGTCAAAAGCATTAGTTTTCTCCTTTGGTAGGTACGGGAAAGATCCATACCGTTGTCTTACAAAAGTACCCACAAGAGGTACTTATTACAAATTGTAAGAGACAATAGGAGAAAATGAATAGGTATAAGTACTATGGGTTATCGTCTTTCTGGATGTCTTTCTTTTTGCAGACTATTCCGGAGAGCTTGCCGCTCAGCTGCTGTAGGGAAGAGAGGTTTTCTTCCTCAATATCATCATGAAGGCCTTTAATCTGACGGGATATCAGGAGGGAGATCGTTAAGATGAGAATTGAAACAGAAGTAAGAAGAATCCACTTGCTCGTTAGATGTTCCATATTAATAATGAGGTAACGAGCAACAGCCACAACAGTAATGACCAGAGGCGTCTTGAGTTTTAACTCATGCTGTCCGAGCGAATACTGTCTGACCATCGACAAAATCTCGATGAATAAGAACAAGAGCAGTAAGTTAGCCAAGCCGATGCTCTTGGTCGCAAACATGTCATAACCTTCGGCCACGATCGCGACTGCGGTCGCAATTGTGATGATGATCAGGGCGCCTGCCTGAATGATCAGAAGAAGGGTTTCGAACTTGTCGTTAATTTTTGCGATGATTGGTTTATTCATTTTTTTCTTAATTAATAATGGGTCCCGCGACCCATGCCTGCATTATGAGAAAAAAAAAGAGGCTAGTGCGGCTTAATAAGTAGCAATCTACCAAGAATGGGCGAAAGCGATCTTGGATTGCAACTTTTTGTTCATCAAAAATCAAACTGTTCGATTCATCTATTTGAAAATAAATAGAAAAGTAACTGTTGAACAAACGGTTGATCGCTGAAAAATTATTTAGCAAACTACTAGACAAACAAAAAATACTTGTTTTTAAATTTTGAGAGGAATCCTTCGATCTGAGTGTTTAGAATTGGAGCACATTTTTGCCAGGTAATGGCAGCGATTAATAAGTGGAGGGGAGCATTGGATTGTGCTCAAGTGCGAACCAAACTCGCTCTCTTAAAAGGATGCGGAATAACGAATAAACGCACGCGGTAAAAGTATGGAAGGTATTTCTCTCATTTCGACCTTAGCGATCGGTTTCGGTGTCGCTTTAGTCCTGGGTTTTTTGGCAGAAAAATTAAAAGTGCCGGCATTGGTCGGCTACTTGCTCGCCGGTATTTTGGTTTCGCCGTCGGTATTCGGCTTTGATGTGGATTTGAACTTGGCCAACCAGCTGGCTGAAATCGGCATCATGCTCCTGATGTTCGGCGTGGGCCTGCATTTCTCCTTGACAGACTTGCTGAAGGTCAAAGGTCTTGTTGTTCCGGGCGCGATTTGCCAAATGCTTTTGTCAGCCTTAATCGGTTTCGGCTTAAGCTGGCTCTGGGGCTGGGACGTAGGTCATTCAGTTCTTCTCGGCTGCTGTTTATCCTGTGCTTCCACGGTCGTTGTTCTCAAAGCCTTGGAGGCAAGAGGCATGCTCGAAGGCTTCGACGGCAACGTAGCAGTGGGCTGGCTGATCGTGCAGGACATGGTTACGGTCTTGCTCTTAGTTCTCCTGCCGCCGATGGCTTCAGTGTTCACAGGCCAGGCTCAGACTTCTTCTCAGCCGCTCTGGCAGCTTCTGCTTATAACCTTGGCTCAGGTTGTCGTCTTTATCGTACTGATGCTGGTGATCGGGCGCCGTCTGCTGCCGTACCTCCTCTGGCAGGTTGCCAAAACCGGTTCCCGCGAACTCTTTACGCTTTGCGTATTGGCAGTGGCCATCGGTATTGCCTTCGGCGCCGCTGAAGTCTTCCATGTGTCCTTTGCTTTGGGTGCCTTCTTCGCCGGCATGGTGATGCGTGAATCCAAGTATGCCCATAGAGCAGCCGTGGAATCCCTTCCGCTGAGAGATGCCTTTTCGGTTATTTTCTTCGTCGGTGTCGGCATGATGTTCAATCCGATGGTGATCGTCGAACATCCTTGGCATCTGCTTTGCGTGCTGCTTTTAATCCTCTTCATTAACCCGATCATCGCCGCATTATTAGTGATGCTGTTCCGTTATCCCTTGCACACCGCCTTGACACTCGGCGCATGTTTAGGACAGATCGGTGAATTCTCGTTCATCTTGGCGAGCCTAGGAAAGTCCATGGGCATCGTCTCTGACGAAGGCATGAATCTCGTCTTGGCAACAGCGATTTTGACGATTGCGCTTAACCCGATTGCTTTTGCCACCCTTCCGAAAGTCGCTGAATTCCTTAAAAAACGCAGCAAACTGGCTCGTATTTCGGCTGCTCGCCCGGATCCACAGTCTCTTATGCCGGACGAAGTCGAAAAGAAGAAAATCACCGGTCATATCGTCATTGTGGGTTACGGCGACGTCGGTTGTAAGTTAACAGCAGCTCTTCAGAAAGATGAAATCCCAACCGTTATCGTCGACAAAGACGATTCCCTGGTGGCTCAGCTGCGTAAGAACGGATATACCGCTATTCAAGGCGATGCCGTGGATCCGTCTGTTCTGCTTCAAGCTCACGTGCAAAACGCTGCCGTGATTGTTCTGACAATCCGTGATGAGATTTTGGAACGCAAGGTCGTAGAAACTGCCAAGCTGATCAATCAAGGTGTTAAGGTTATCCTTCGAGCCGCTACTGACCAAGAAGCTAACCACTTCAGAGCGGATAACCTGGGAACGGTCGTTCAGGCTTCTGTGATTCTGTCCCAAGAAATGGATAAGTTGGTCCGTCTGGCAATCCTTAAAGGCGATTCTCCGGTGGACGAAGAAATCGCAGTTAACAGTGATGTCAACCCGGCGCCCCCTTCACAGCATCCTGAAGTCAATCCCTAATATTTTATTGAGAAAGTTGAGTTTTTCAGCTTCCTTATTAATCTCGTGTGTCGCCTTTGGGAATTGTTCGATTTCTAAGAAATAGCGAATAAGGAATAAGAGTATTTATCCCTTTGATTCCTTATAGAAATTATGCGTCAAAAGCGAGATTTCTAAGATGGGCGGAAAAGTCCCATTTGTCAGTCTCAGAAAGCTTTCTCGAAAGTAGAATATTGCCTGAATTTGCGTGGACGAACCGGTTGGATCCTCCGAGTCATGCAATTCGCTTAAGTGTACAGAACGGTTACGCTCAAAGAATTTTTAGCAATCTGCATTAAATTTTTGCCCGCATAGGACAAACGAACGATGAGTCATAGTTTTAGCTTGATTTCGACCTTGGCGATCGGTTTTGCGATTGCCTGGGCGCTTGGCTTCCTCATGGAGCGCATCAAAGTACCGGCATTGGTTGGCTACTTGCTCGCCGGTATTATTATTTCGCCCGCAACACCCGGATTTGTGGGTGATGTTAATATTGCTTCCGAACTCTCTGAAATCGGTGTCATGCTGCTGATGTTCGGCGTCGGCTTGCATTTTTCTATGACCGATCTCATTCGAGTCAAGAATATCGCGGTTCCCGGAGCTATTCTTCAGATGGGCCTGGCGACCTGTTTAGGCGCGGTTTTGGCCCATTTCTGGGGGTGGCCGTGGGGACAAAGCATCGTCTTTGGTATGTGTCTTTCCTGCGCCTCCACGGTTGTGCTTCTGAAAGGCTTGGAAAGCCGAGGCATTCTGGAAAGCGGCGACGGTCAAATCGCCGTGGGCTGGTTGGTCGTCGAAGACATCATGACCGTCTTGATCTTGGTGCTCCTGCCTCCGCTGGCTTCCTTGCTGGGTTCTCCTCTGCAAAATACCGAGGCTTCTTTGCCGCTTTGGCAGATTGTCGGCATCACGCTGGCTCAAGTATTCGGTTTCATCATCCTGATGCTGGTTGTCGGAAAACGCCTGCTTCCGTGGCTTCTTCGCCAGGTTGCTAAGACGGGTTCCCGCGAGCTCTTTACGCTTTCAGTGTTGGTATTTGCAATCGGTATTGCCTACGGTGCAGCGCAGATCTTCCATGTCAGTTTCGCATTGGGTGCCTTCTTCTCCGGCATGGTGATGCGTGAAAGCCGTTACTCTCATCGCGCTGCGATGGAGTCACTACCGCTTAGAGATGCCTTCTCGGTTATCTTCTTTGTGGGCGTCGGCATGATGTTTGATCCCAATGTCCTTTACGAACAGCCCTTGCATGTGTTGGCCGTGCTTGCCATTATTATCTTAGGCAAAGGTCTTGTTGCTTTTGGTCTGGTCTTGTTATTCCGTTATACGCTTCACACTGCTTTAACGGTTGCTGCCGCACTGTCTCAGATCGGTGAATTCTCGTTCATTTTGGCTGCACTTGGACTTCAGCTCAAGATCCTGCCGCAAGAAGGCATGAGTTTAGTATTGGCCGGCGCCATTATTTCTATCGCCCTGAATCCGTTTGCCTTCGCAACGGTCGGACCGGCTCGCGACTTCATAAAAAAGCGTTGGGGATTCGCTAGAAGAATGGACGCGCGTATCGATCCAATGGCACTTATGCCGGACAGCGTCGGCAGCGACATCCTCCACGGTCATGTGGTTCTTGTCGGTTATGGAGAAAAGGGGAAAATCATCCTCGAAGAGCTGCTTCAACGACATCTTTCCGTTGTAGTGGTAGACGATCACCATTCGGTTATTGAAGAGCTTCGAGAGAGGAATGTTAATTCTATTTACGGAGATGCTACAGATCCTGCTGTCCTTATCCAAGCTCATATACATGAAGCGGCCATTCTTGTTCTGGCAATTGAAAATGAGATCCTTTGCCGCAAGATTGTTGAAACAGCCAAGATCCTGCGACCGACCATTGAAACAGTCATGCCTGCCGAAAACGAAGAAGATGCTAAGGCCCTTAAGGCGGACGGTGTTGCTCAGGCTTTTGTACCGGACGAGCTCTTGGCGCAAGCCATCGTTCAATTCACGATGAGCCGTTTTGGCAAAGAATCCGAAGACCAAAAAATTCGGGAAGAGGAGGCAGAAGAACGAAAAGCAGTTGAAAGAGGAGCACTCTAGTTCTTCTTAATTTGACTCGAGTTTTCGAACTCTATGTACAACAGGCGCCTTTCGGCGCCTGTTGCGATTTCAATTAAATACTCGGTTAGTACCCAGTACCTGAAGTATCTCCTGCAGGGCGAGCCTGAGCAGGAACAACCAAAACCAAATTCGGTTGTGTCTTAGAAGCAGAGGGCAAAGGAGCAACTTCAGCAAGTTTGCCGTATTTCTTACGCAGCTCTTCGATTTCGCCGAATTCGATAGCGCGATTAGGACAGCTTTCCACACAGATCGGCTGAAGTCCTCTCTGCAAGCGGTCAAAGCAGGCATCGCACTTTCTCATCTGGTGAGCAGTTTCGTCCAATACCGGTGCATGATACGGGCAAGCCTGTGCACAAAGTCCGCAGCCGATACACTTCGTCGCATCAATGACCACCAAACCGTCTTCTGCACGTTTGTGATGTGCTTTTGTCGGGCAAACCTTAACGCAGGCAGGGTCGGAGCAGTGGTTGCAGCCTAAGCTGACGTAATAGCCGAACACGTCTTGTGTCCAGGATCCGTCAGCAGCCTGTTTCCAGTTTCCGCCGGCGTATTCATGAACTTTGCGGAAGTTCATGCCCACGGGAAGGTTATGTGCGTCCTTGCATGCTACGGCACAAGTCTTGCAGCCGGAGCATTTTGATACGTCAACAAAAAATCCAAGTTGTGTCATCTTTTTTCTCCTAGGCCTTACGGACTTCTACAAGGTTGGTGTGCTGAGGATTGCCTTTGGCCAGCGGGCTCGGGCGCAGCGAGGTAAGCGTATTGATGTTGCCGCCTACGTCGACGACATTACCGTTCTTGTTGACCGGCGTGTACCAAGCGCCCTGAGGAATGCTCACAACGCCCGGCATAATTCTTGAAGTGACTTTTGCCGGAAGTTCGACGATACCGCGATCGTTAAAGATCTGAACCAAATCGCCGTTGTTGATTCCGCGTGCTTTAGCGTCCAAAACGTTCATAAAGACGACGTCAGGATGCTGTTCACGCAGCCAGGGAAGGTTGTGGAAGGTGGAGTGAATACGGCCGTGATGGTGGAAACCGTAGCACTGCAGCGGATACTTCTTCTGCAGTTCATCCCCGTACATCTCCCAGTTTCTGAAGTAGATAGGAATCGGAGAGATCACATCGCCGGGATTCAGCTTCCAGGTATTGGCGATATTGTTAAGACGTTCGGAATAGATTTCAATCTTGCCGGACGGAGTCTTAAGCGGGTTTTTAACCGGGTCGGCTCTGAATTCGGAAAGCGCAACCGGATTCTTTCTCCAGCCGTAGACTTGAGCAGGACCGCCTTTCCAGAACGTATCCCAATCAGGCAGCTGAGGAACTTTCTTGCGTGTTTCGTTGTAGCACCATTCGAGCCACTGCAGCTGAGTTCTTCCTTCCGTGAATTCCTGTTCCTTGCCGAGTTCCTTGGCAATCAAGCGGCAGATTTCGTACGAAGTCTTCTGATCCCACTGAGGTTCGACAGCCTTGTGCATCGGCAGCATGGAAGTCATACCGCCGTTAGAGCCGCCTTGGCAGGCGATGTCGTCGGTTTCAGGACCAAGGACATCCGGAAGAAGAATATCGGCATAACGGCAGGTCGGTGTCATCATGTTGTCGCAGACTACGATGAATTCGCACTTAGATGTGTCGCGAAGGATCTTATCCGTTGCGTTTGAGTCGGAGTGCTGGTTAATCGTGGTGTTGCCGCCGGAGTTCACGATCATCTTGATATCGTGGTCCAGCTTCTTGACGCCGCGCATACCGTCGGTAATGTCGGTCATGTCTTTACCGCGAACAATGGCATCCGTCCACATGAAGACAGGGATCGTGGCTTTAACAGGGTTCTTGCCGATCGGGAGATAAACAGCTGGCAGAGAAGAGTTGCCTTCGGCATCACCCGGGTTCGTGCCTGGCAAGCCGACTTGACCTAAAAGAATCGGCAGCATGGCGATGGCGCGAGCGGTTTCTTCGCCGTTAGCCTGACGCTGAGGACCCCAGCCCTGAGATATGAAGCAGGGCTTAGTCGTGCCCATTTCCTTAGCAAGCTGAACAATGGTCTCTACCGGGATACCTGTAATCTTGGCAGCCCATTCCGGAGTTTTAGCGATTCCGTCTTTGCCTTTGCCGAGAATGTGGCTCTTGTAGTCACTGCCTTTTGCGGCAGAGGCGGGGAGTGTTTTTTCGTCGTAGCCGACGCAGTATTTATCAAGGAAGTCCTGGTCGACCCAGTTATTCTTGATCAGTTCGTAGGCAATGGCTTCGACTAAGGCAGCGTCCGTACCCGGACGAATCGGAATCCACTGATCCATACCTGCGGCAACGGTATCGTTGTACATCGGGTCGATCATGATGGATTTCGGATGGCCTTTTTCTTTAGCGCATTCGAGCTGATAGCCTTTACCGCCGCCGGATCCGCGTGTGACTAAAGTATTGCCTCCGAATGTGACATACAGTTTGGCGTTGCCGATTTCACTCATGTCTGAGCCGGGACGACCGCCGTAGGTGTAAGGCATGGCTGCGCCGATCTGGGCGGTGGAGTAAGAACCATAGTACTTAAGGTAGCCGCCCATGAGGTTGAGCAGGCGCCACCAAGCGCGTCTGGAGTTCACTAGAGACTGCTGGCCGGAGCAATACTGCCAATAGACGGATTCATTGCCGTATTTTTCAACGGTTCTCTTGAGGTTGTCTGCCACGGTTTTGATGGCTTCATCCCAAGTAATGCGTTCGAATTTGCCTTCGCCGCGTTCACCGACGCGTTTCATCGGATATTTCAGTCGATCCGGTGAGTACAGGCGCTGTCTTAATGCACGGCCGCGCAAGCAGGCGCGAATCTGACGATGATCGCAGGCGTCACCGGCGGTGTTGTCGGTTTCAACGCGAATGACTTGGCCGCCTTTGACAAAGCAGCGCTGCGGGCAGCGCTGGCCGCAGTTAATCACGCAGGCATTCCAGTAGAAAGGTTCAATTTCTTTAACCGCCTGAGCAACGGCTTTAGAGATCGGATTCATCAAAAAGCTGCCTGCAGCAACGCTGAGTGCTGAAAAACGCAGGAAACTTCTTCTTCCGAAAGTGCTCTGTGGAAGATTGAACATGTGCTCTCCTTGTTTTTTAATTTTGGGGTGGGTAAACAAAGATTAGGGGTCTTTGTTGCCTAAAATTATATTTAATACGTTCGGATGAGGTCAAGAGTGTGAATCTAGTAATAACGAGTAGTTGTTTGTCTGCGAAATCCCGACAACGATAAACCCTCTCAATGAATATTTAGCTAACAAATAATCAAAAAGAGATATAGGAAAAATCCAATATTTGTTTTATGGTAAAAAGAAAAAGGCCTCGCAATTCGGAGACCTAAGTAAGAAATAATTCTTTAGGTAAAGTCGGGTCGGACGTATAGCTCACCGGGCGTTGCTACATAACCTAAGTGTTCGGAAATATCATCCGCAGTGTGTTTGATTTCGCTGATCCAGCCTTCTAAGAAACTGCTGGCGGGAGAGGAGATCGAAAGGCAGGCAACTAATTTGCCGGAGTCGTCACGGATGCCTGCGGCTACACAGCGAACCCCCATTTCCAGTTCTTCTTCATCTCGCGCAAAACCAAGAGTTTTGATCTTGGAGATTTCAGTCAGAAGGGTGTCGATGTCCCCGATGCTGTTCGGAGTGGACTTTTCAAGGTTGGTCCGCAAAGCATAGGCACGAATCTGCTCGAAAGAATCTTCGGCTAAGAAGAGTTTTCCTGAACTCGTGGTATGCAGGGGAGCAGTAGCGCCGATCGTACGGACGACTTGAATGCCCGGACGCTCACGCATGATACGATCGATATAGACGATATTGTCGTTTTGACGAATTGAGAGATTGACTGTCTGGCGTGTGAGATTATGCAGACGCTGCATTCCGGTTCTTGCCGTATCACGAACCGAGATTCTTTCTCTCACCAGGTTTCCGAGCTGAAGGAACCGCAAACCTAAACGATAAGTTCCGGCAGAGGCGCCTTTCTCCACAAAACGAAGGCGAACTAAATCGGAAAGGATACGGTGGCAAGTAGAGATGTGAAGACAGGTTTCGTCAGAAATGACCTTCAAATTCACAGGGTCGTGATGCTGGGTCAGGACTCGAAGAATTGCACTGGCCCGATCAAGTACTTGAATGTTTGCTTTACTAACGGACTGATCCATGAGACTGCATCTGTTTTTATTGATAAATCAAAGGCGGTGATATCAACCGCCCATGATTGTTATTTTAGATTTTTTGCAATAATTTCTGCGATATCTGAGATAGAAATTTCAGATAGTGATTTTTCTTGAGATTTCGCAGAGTCGAACATGGATAAGCAGAACGGGCAGCTCGTTGCAACTTTGTCGCAGCCGGTATCGTTGACGACTGCCTTCAGACGGATCACGTTCAGTCGCTCGGGCGCGTCCGTATCGGTCCAGAACTGTCCGCCACCGGCGCCGCAGCACGTTGTGCAAGTGCCCCATTCCTTGGGATCGACGGTCTCTAAGCCTTTGACTTTATTCAAATCAAATCTCGGAGCGTTCACGATACCGTTGTAGCGAGCGTAATAGCACGCGTCATGGATGGCGACTCTTTCTTTTTCGGAAAGTTCTGCCTTGAGTCTGCCGGAATCCATCTGTTCCGCAATGAACTGTAGGTGCGAAATCACGTTGAACTGACCGCGCTCAAACTCGGGATACTCATTCTTCAGAGTGTTGAAGCAGTGCGGGCAGGTCGCCAACAAACGGCTGAAGTTGTACTGGCGCAGATTATCAATGTTGGTCTGTGTCTGAATCTGATAGAGATACTCTTCACCGACTCTGCGGGCAAACTCGGCGTTGCACATTTCTTCCTGCATCACGGCAAAGGACAAGCCGGAATGCTTGAGGATCTTGATCATTGCCTTCGCAATCTTCTGATTGCGTTTGTCGTAGGCAGCAGAGCAGCCGACCCAGTAAAGGATGTCGTAGTGAACGCCCGGTTCGGCAAAGGCAACGTCTAAGCCTTCCAGCCAAGCCCAGCGGGTATCCGGGTCCAAGCCCCAGGGGTTGCCGACGGACTGAATGTTCTGAAGCGTTTTAGCCACGCCTTCGGCGAACTGGCCTTCTTCTAGAGCCAGAGAACGGCGCATCTGCTGGATCGTATTGACGATTTCAATGCGGGAAGGGCACTGCTCGACACAGGCACCGCAGGTCGTACAAGCCAGAAGGGATTCTTTGGAAACAACATCCGGTACCAAGACTTCTTCGGTCTTGGTGTAGCCTTCCATCATTCGTTTCTTCAAAGAAAGAATGATTTCACGAGGATCAAGAGGACCGCCGGCGCGGTTGACCGGACAGACAGAAGTGCATCGGCCGCATTCGACGCATGCGTCAAAGTTGAGACGATCATGCCAATTGAACTGGCCGAACTTGGAAATACCGAAGCTTTCCTGTTCTTCGATGTTGTCGATCTTTTCCACGAGGCCGCGCGGTTTGGTTCTCTGCCAGTAGATGCTCGTCGGGCTCTTATACATATGAGCGAAGTACGTCATCGGGATAGCGGCGACGAACATTAAGGAAATGACGCCGTGGAGGATCCACATGTAGAGGTGCTGAGCTTCCAGCTGTTCCTTGCTCATGCCGGAGTAGAAAACCTTAGCCAGGAAGTTTCCGACAGGAGAACAAGAAGCATACGGAGGATTCTCGGCAGCTAAGCGAAGCGCTTCAACGATGTAGCCGGTAAGGATAATGACGGCAAGAGAACCCAAAATCCACAAAAAGCGGACGGATTTCTCATACTGCTTGCCCTGCTTGATAAAGCGGCGGTAAAAGGCCATGCCTAAGCCGATCAAGCAGACGACACCGGCAATATCGAGAATGAACTTATAGAAGTAGTAAACATTCCCGGCCAAGAACTGTTTGCCGAAGACCAGTTTGCCAATGTCCCAGTCTAAAACGGCCAGGCAGGTGCCGAAGAAGAGGAAAACGAAACCCCAGAAAATCCAAAAGTGCAGCCAGCTGCCTAAGGGTTTGCGGATGATTCGTTTTTGCTCCAGACCTTCTTTAACAAAGAAACCCCAGCGACGCTTGGTTTCCTTGTCCATGGCGTAGGGCTTGCCGGCACGCCAAAGTAGGTAGGACTTGCGGATGCCCACTGCACAGCAGATCGCAGCGGCGATGCCGAGAACATAGATGCCGATAATGGCCCAGACGGGAATATTCCAAAATCCCGGACGAGTGACGATGTCTACTCCATTCATAGTCAATCTCTCTAAGTTAAAGAGGTACATATTCCCGACGACCGTCGGAATTTAATCGAGATTCAAATATTCTCGGACGCAAAATCGGCCATTCAAAAGGATGCTGAATGACAGGTTCAGCCAAATGCGATTTCCGAAGAATGGTGATATGCGGTTTAAAACGGCCTTTGTCGTAAGAGATATGGAGACGATCCAAAATCTCTCGCGATTCGCGGGCCAAATGTTCTATCTCCGGAGAGGCGCTGCCGCCGACCCAAGCCACTTGAGGACGTATGAAAAGGCCGCTGTTGTCGATCAGCCAGCTTTTGCCGTTAAAGTCAGTCGTAAGAGGCAGAAGCTGAGCGATTAACCGGGCTTTATCGGGTTCGATCTCTCCGATAAAAGCCAAAGTCAAATGAAAATTTTCTTTCGGCACAGGCCGCGCGCCCGCATCGAAACTTAAAGCTCTATCCTGAGCGTCCACTAATTTATTAATGACGCTAGGCGCAGCGGGAAGTCCGATAAAGCACTTCATAAAACTTATCTGCCGTGTTGGTCACGCCACTGAGCAATGGCTTCGGAGCAATCAGCGATCAGTTCCGGACCTTTGTAGATGAAACCTGTATAGAGCTGAACAATAGAAGCACCGGCTTCCATTTTCTCGACGGCGTCCTGAGCGCTCATGATGCCGCCGGAAGCAATGATCGGCAGCGCACCCTGGAGATGCTCGGAGGCCATTCTTGTGACTTCGGTAGAACGAGCCATAAGAGGTTTGCCGGAAAGGCCGCCGGTTTCTTTAGCGAGCGGGCTGTGCTCGACCGGTTCTCTGGAAATGGTGGTATTCGTGCAGATTACGCCGTTCATGCCGTGCTTAACAATGATGTCCAGCGCATGTTTGACGCCGTCATCAGACAGGTCAGGTGCAATCTTTACGGCGATCGGGACGATCTTGCCGTCGTTTTCATCGGCTAAGCGCTGACGATGTTCAGCGATACCAAGAAGGAGCTTATCGAGTTCTGCATCAGCCTGCAGGTCGCGAAGGTTAGGAGTGTTCGGAGAAGAAATGTTGATCGCGATGTAATCACCGGATGTGTAGAGGCGATCCATACACTTCTTGTAATCCGATAAGGCTTCGCTGTTGGGCGTGACTTTGTTCTTGCCGATATTGATGCCTAAGATGCCTCCGCGGTTGCGAAAAGCTCTGGCGCTCTGGAGATTCTTAGCAACCTGAATAGCACCGACGTTGTTGAAGCCCATGCGGTTGATGATGGCTTCATCGGGAATCAGGCGGAAGAGGCGGGGCTTAGGATTACCGGGCTGACCTTTAGGAGTTACAGTACCGATTTCAACGGAACCGAAACCCAAAGCGCCGAAGGCTGTGACATGCTCGCCGTCCTTATCCATGCCGGCTGCCAAGCCAACGCAGTTCGGGAAGCGCAACCCCATGATTTCAATAGGATTTTCCGGGAAGGAACGAGTTACAAGTTTCTGAGCGCCAAGCTGAGTAGCCCAGTCAAGGTTCGAAAGAATAATGTGGTGAGCTTGTTCAGGGGTAAAACGGAACAAAACTGACTTAGCAAGTTTGTAAATTGAGTTCATTTTTTTTCGTCTTAGGACTGTAAAAAGGTCTTCCCGATATTATCCGCCGATAAGGACGGTCCGAACGCTATTGAGCTGCCGGAAGACAATTCAATATCAACCGAAAAGTATACCGAATCAATGCTCAAATCGGACTCAGGTGGTGACGAAAATCAAACGAAAACGGCCTTGACATGGAAAACCAAGGCCGTCTTGCAAACATTTAGATGGAAAATACGCCTTCAATGGTGATTATGAGATTTTCCCTTGTTTGTGCCGCTCGATGTAGTGGAAAGGAAAATTTCCTGTTTTGGCATCTTCAAAATAAAGCCTGAGGATTTTGTCGACCGAGTTGAAGGCAATCTTGTCCCATGGAATTTCGTCTTCGCTGAAGAGTCTGGCTTCAAAGGATTCGGGACCGGGATTGGCTTCGGGGCTTTCCATGGCAGCAAGGAAAATCACATGCGACTGGCTAGCATGCGCTAAATCTAAATAGACGTAAGGTTCGTCGGCAATCCGGAAATCGATCCCGGCTTCTTCCTGGGTCTCTCTAGCCGCACCGTCTCTTGTAGTCTCCTTCATTTCCTGGTGTCCGGCAGGGAGCGTCCAATAGCCTTTTCTCGGATCTATGGCTCGGCGGCAAAGCAGAACCCTGTCTTCCCAAACGGGAAGGGTGCCCACAATATTTAGCGGATTCTCGTAGAAGATTTCTCCGCAGGCCGTGCAGACATAACGTTCATGATCGTCGCCCTCAGGAATCTTTCTCTCTACGGGCGCTCCGCACTGTGTGCAGAAAAGAATTGGCTTTTTACTCATTACCGACCTCCGAAAAGAAGGAGAAACAGGCAAATGATTTTGCCTGTAGGAGCCTTAGCGGTTAAACCGAGAAACCGGAATCGGTTCTCTGTAATTAAAGACATTCATTCGAGTGAGCAGCTTTCCGAGGACTTCATACTTGTACTCAAGATATCGAGCGTGCTCTTCTTCCGAAAGACTGCCTTCCTGATGCTTGATGACTTCTTCGGCCCATTCCTTAGTAAAGATATGGTGATCAAAGCTGTAGGCAAAAGCTCTGTCTAAATAGGCGACCTCAAAGTACATGGCGCCGTTGGCAGGCGTTTGAGGGGCAAAGTCCGGTGCGATAGAAGTATCGACAAAATATCTGCCCTTTAATACAGCTCGTGTCACCAACTCAATGCCGTCACGGACTTCGTCTCCGGGAAAAGAAGTGCGGAAGCGGAAATATTCGCGGCGCGGAATCTCGTTAGGACAAAGGTCTTCGAATGCTGCGTTAAGAAGGCGAAAAGTGACGCCGCTCGCGATTAAGCCGCGATTCCCGCTGTAGCGCATTAAGTCTTCTCGCTGGAAAACAATCGGACCTTCGTCATCTCTGACCGTTAGATAAGTGGTAGGTATGTAATACATATTATTAATACTCTGTTTAAAAATCACAACGGACGGTTTTTAAAGCCGTCCGTTGTGATTTTAGATAGATTACAGAAAAGCGGGATCAAGTCGGATCATTTTGGTCGGCCGAGCCTTTATCCTGCATACGACGGTAAATAGCGGCAGCGATCGGGCCGGAAATGTTGTGCCAAACCGAGAAGATGGCACTTGGAACCGCGGCGATCGGATTGAAGTGTGCCGTTGCAAGAGCGACACCTAAGCCGGAGTTCTGCATACCGATTTCAAGACTCAAGGCTTTGCACTTAGCCACATCCATGCCGGTGATCTTGCCTAAGAAGAAACCGAGCAGGAGGCCTAAACCGTTGTGAAGCACGACGACGGCGAAGACGAGGAGACCGATTTCGGCAATCTTCTTCTGAGAGACGGCAACGACAGCACTCACAATCATGATGATCGCGATAACGGAAATAGCCGGAAGGGCAGTCACGGCAGCGTCAATCTTGGACTTGAAGATCGCTTTGACGATCAAGCCGAGAATAATCGGCAGGATTACGATCTGAATAATGGACCAGAACATCGCGACAGGATTCACGTTAATCCAGGAGTGAGCAAAGAGATAAATCAATGCCGGAGTCACGATCGGAGCAAGAATGGTGCTCAGAGAGGAAACAGTCACGGAAAGCGGGACGTCGCCGCGAGCCAGATAAGTCATCACGTTGGAGGCTGTACCGCCTGGGCAGCAGCCGACCAGAATGACGCCGACGGCAATGTCGGGCGGAAGATTAAAGATTAAGCAGAGCAGCCAAGCCAAAATCGGCATGATTGTGAATTGGCCTAGGGTTCCGATGGCAACAGCCATCGGGCGACGGAATACTTCGGAGAAATCGCTTGCCTTCAGTGTCAAACCGATACCGAACATAATGATGCCCAGCAGCGGAGAGATGTAAGGAGCAAAAAACTTGAAAGAATCCGGAGAGACATATGCAAGACCGGCAAAAACAAGAACCCACAGGGCAAATGTTTTGCCAAGGAATTGACTAACAGATGCAAGGAACGCCATTTTAATTTTCTAATGTTAATTCAAAATTTCTTCTAGACGTTCGAACGTCTTTGGGTAAAAGCGATTCGAATCGTGGTTTGCAGCGTTTGACTGCGTTTTAAACGTTTTCGGGATCACCGATCAACGTGTTGAATAATTTAGCTCCAAAAAATATTGCTTTTAACTTTTCGAAATACAAAATTAATTTTCGTAACATGATATTTTATATTTATATGAAATCAATTAGTTACATTACTTTCTCTTCACTTCTCAAGTGTTCGACACGGACTTTGAATCTCAAAATAGGTTTTTTATGTCATCGGAAATTTGCATGACTTGTAGAACAGTGATATAGTTACACTCCTCGTTACACGAGATGTTTCACATTGATTGCGGGGTGGAGCAGTCTGGTAGCTCGTCGGGCTCATAACCCGAAGGTCACAGGTTCAAATCCTGTCTCCGCTACCAATTCCTTCTGAGAGGAGTTGGTTGTTTTGGGAAGGCATACCAAAACGTAAAACGACAGTTTCGTCAAACACCCAATAATTGCGGGGTGGAGCAGTCTGGTAGCTCGTCGGGCTCATAACCCGAAGGTCACAGGTTCAAATCCTGTCTCCGCTACCAATTCTATTTTTTGAATTGGTGATGTCTAAGGCGGCTGTTAAGCTGCTTTTTTCATGCCTATTTTTGACTCCTGCTAAATCCATTTTCCAAAAGTGTAATGAGGGGTTAAATATAATAATTTATTTCTCTTATTCTCTGCATTCTTAATATAATTGCGCTGTTAACCATCTAAATTTCTATGCAGGTTCTCCGCATATGTCCATTCATATGCCTGCATAACTCGGTTGGTGCGAATTAATTTTTACCCATTGATGTGGGCTTCGCATTCTTAACCACGGCCTTTGATTGCCGACGCTATCCCGACCTCCGAGTTACCACCGGACGGAAACGGAATAACCCGCTTGATCCTTTACGGACAACGGAAATAGCACCTCGACTTAATTTTTTCTGTTTTATTTGGCCATGTAAAAAACATGGCCGCCTTCTATTTTCGGAGAACTAATGAAAGAATTTTCAAAGCGGAGAACCGACGCCGTTAAAGGCCTGCGCAGATACCGTTTTCTTTTTCCGCCTAAAAATAAATATTGTCTTGTCGGCTTGAAACGTCATCCGGATAACTGGCAATTAGTTGTCCTGACGCTGTGCCGAATCTACAACTGCTTCCATTCCACTAAAAACAAGTGTTGTTCAAGAGAAACCTCTGAAGGCAGAAAAAAGTTTTATATGAAGTTTTTTAAATATGCCGCTAAAGAATTTCGGATTGATCCCCGCCAGCTAAAAACGGAGCACGTCGAAGCCTATTTCCATCACAAAATCACCGAACGGCTGAACCGGGGAGTAGAGCCGAAGGTAATCGCTAAGAGAATAGACAATGAACTCAGTCATTTGAAATTCTTTGCTTGGTGGATTTCAAAACCCAATTGCATTCCGAAGTTCTCGAAAATCATGAAAGCGGAAACGTTTCGTCTAGAAAACTGCCCGATGTCTAACTTCCGCAGCTCCCATACCGATACTTCTGCACTCAGGAAGAAAGTTAACGACGCATTCAAAATCAATGATTACTTAGGCGTCCAAGTGATGGCCATGGCTTATTTCGGACTTCGTCCGGCCGAGTCGGTCAGCCTTGAGCATCAGGAGTCTTTCTGTTCCGAAGGCGGACGTCCTTTTATCCATGTGCTGAAAGGGTCAAAAGGCGGAAAGCCGAGAAAAATCCTGATGAAAACCGTTGATCAGCACGACGCCTTCGAACAGCTCAGCTCTTTTTGTACAGAAAGGGGTATTGAACTCTTTCGTAATCCTAACCTATCGGTGCAAGAAGCCCTAAGGCTTCAAAGAAAGCAGCTCGTAGAGGAGTTGGGACTTTCAAAAGAAGTTTTTGAAGGATCTGCCTATTCAATGAGACATTCTTTTGCTTCGAGAATGATGGACGGTTATAACCCAAACGGCGAAAGGTCCTCATTGGAAGTCTCTGAAGATCTTGGACACCATAGAACTGAGGTGACGGCTGTTTATGTCGGTAACATGGAACGCGCCGGAGAAGACACTATCCCAGGATTATTAACCGCATTGGTCTCAAATCCGATGCATTCAAGCACGGAAGACAGACTCAAAATGTTCTTTCGTGAGCTTCTTGTCTCTCATACATTCTTGGGTTTCTCGCTTCTGTTTTGGTGTGCGTATACCCATAACGAAGGTCGGGATTTGGAGGCATTGGCCGCAAGAAAGCAAGCGATTTTGGGAAAGAAACGCAATCTCTATACCGAAGAGGTATTGATGGAAAAACTTTCATCGATAAGTACGAAGTCGACCGCCGAACAGTTCCTGATCCAATTCAACCAGTGTTGTCCGGCTGATTGGATCGAGAAAAACGTGATGGCGCCGTTCGATGCCAACTTGTTTTTCAAATAGTGAAAAATGGCAGATTTGCCGATTTTTTCCCGCTGAGAGGCCTAAATTTTCTAAATATAGTATCAATTAGGGAAACTACTTATATTCCTCGTCAAACCCATGTAAATCAAAGGTTTGGAAAGGGTGTAAGCAGCTAAAATTTAGATAAAACAAATAGTTGAACACAATTTTCTAGGCGGAATTTACAAATTTCAGGTAGAATCCCTGATGTCGAAATAAATCGAGATTAATTGTGTTTAGTAAGTTAGAGAAAAAGACAGTTCGTCACATGATGGAATCTGTCGGACTGATCGCCCTTGGTTACATTATTGCGGTTGCCGGCGCCGAAAGTACAGCCGTCATTATTGCAGGCCTCTTAGTTATGTTGGCCGGTTGGTTCTTCCTGATTCGCTCAGGACACGGAACGCTCCATCCGAAAGCAAGACAAGTTGCAGCAGCCAGACAAGTCGAAGAACAAAAAGTCATGGCAGGCGCTGCGGATTGATGAACATCATTCCATTCGAGCTCGAGTAAATCTCGGGCTTTTTTTATTTTCGGACTCTGACGACCCAATGTAAACTTCTCCAAAAGAAATCAAAAAATTCGCTTCTCTGGAGAAAAACAGAAATTCGAAAGGAGGAGGCGCTTCCTCCCCTGCCTGAAGGCAGGGGTCTCCGCGCCTAAATTTGATGAAATTCACTGTCGTCATCGATAACTATTGTGCTAAGTCAGGCATGCTCGCTGAATGGGGCTATTGCAGCCTTTTAGAGACAGAGCATGGCAACGTGATGATTGATACCGGCGGAACCGGTCATGTTTTAAGACACAATCTCGACTTTCTCAAAATTGATCTCAAGAAAGTTAGGGCTTTAGTCCTTTCTCACAGCCATCACGACCATATCTCGGGCCTCTTGGATATTGTTTTCAGCTGTCCTGGGATTCCGATCTACGCCGGTAAAGGCATCGAGATTGAGAGAAGAGGAGATGCCGATGCATCAAGAAGAAGCGGCGGCGTGCCTGTGGGTCATTTTCCTAATGCACACCTCATCGAGGATTATGTAGAAATCGTGCCTGGCGTATATGCCTTCCGAGTCCCTGAGCAAAATCGCCGTTCTCAATATGTTTGCTGCCGCAACATGTGGGAAGTTGCTCCTGACGGGCAAATTATTGCTGACCGCTTTGAAGACGATGTCTCCTTGGCAGTAAAAGGAGAAAAGGGCTGGAGCTTGCTGCTTGGCTGCGCACATGCGGGATTACCGAACATTATGCAGAGAGCAAAAGACTTGTTTGCCATCGAACGTCTGCACATGGTTGTCGGAGGCTCCCACCTTTGTGGTGTCGATCCTGAAGATTACGGCGTTTGGTTTGATCGACTGGCTGAGTTTCCTGTCGAAAAATGGCGCCTGAATCATTGCACGGGATTTAAAGCCGCGGCGGCCATGGCTGCTAGATTCGATGATGTTGACTGGGCCGGTGCGGGCTGCCGCTACGTACTCTAATTCACGAAAAGGAAGCGAAAATGATCAAGCAATTCATTGCGGATGCCTTCACAGATAAGATTTTTCACGGAAATCCTGCCGCCATCTGCCTTCCTGAACGCTGGCCGGATGACAAACTGATGCAGGATATTGCTTCCGAGAACAACCTCTCGGAAACGGCTTTTGTGGTGAAGGAAGACAGCGGCTGGAAACTTAGATGGTTTACGCCGGGCGGCGAAATCGATTTGTGCGGGCACGCAACACTGGCTACTGCATTCGTGCTAATGAACTTTGTCGAGCCTGATCTAACCGAGGTTCAATTTTCCACGCTCAGCGGAAAACTTTCCGTAAAGAAAAAGAACGATCTCTACGAAATGGATTTTCCGGCGTACGAACTTAAGAGAATTGAGGTCACTGAAGCAATGGAAAAGGCTATCGGTTGTAAGCCGTTAGAAGCCTGGATCGGCCGTGACTTAGTTTGTGTACTTGAAAACGAGGATCAAGTTATCCAAGCCAAACCAGATCTTGAAAAGGCCAAAGCTTTAGACGGTTTACTTTTGCACATAACTGCCAAAGGAAAAGACAAGTACGACTGCGTGAGCAGGACGTTTGCACCGAAATTAGCCGTAGACGAAGATCCGGTATGCGGATCCGGCCATTGCCACTTAGTGCCGCTATGGTCGGAAAAGCTTGGAGAGAAAGGGATATTGGCCTACCAGACTTCTTCTCGAGGAGGCGTCCTTTACTGCGAGCTTGACGGAAAGCGGGTCAAACTTGCAGGTAAAGCCGCCCTTTATTCTCGCGGAGAACTGTGCATCGAAGTCTATAGAGCTTCAATGCAAACCGGAGTTTGCTGTCTGTATACGATTTGATCTGCTGCTTAATTTAGATCGTGTACATGACGGCAAAATAATGCGTGACGCTTCCGCCTAAGACAAATAAATGCCAAACCGCATGGTGATAAGGAAGTCTTTGCCAGTTATAGAAGATCGTACCGAAGGAATAGAGCAGACCTCCGGCTACAAGCAGGACTAAGCCAGTGACGGGCAGGGCTTCTACAACCGGTTTAAAGGCAAACAGAACCAGCCAACCCTGAAAGAGATACAGGAAGGTGTTAAGCTTGTCGCTTTTCTTCATCAGCCAGGGCTGGAAAATAATACCGAAGGCAGCAATAATCCAGCAGGCCGTGCAAATCGTGATGCCGATCCAATTCGGCATCAGATTCAGCATAAAAGGCGTGTAGGTTCCTGCGATCAAAAGAAAAATGCAGGAGTGGTCAACATACTGGAGCGCCTTTTTGGCTCTGACGTTCGGTATAGCGTGATATAGTGTACTTGCTAAATAAAGAACGATCAGAGAAGACCCGAAAATACTAAAAGTAGTTACAGCCAAAGCATTTCCGTGCCGGATTCCGTAAAGAATTAAGAAGACAAGTCCCACTATGGAAGCAACGACCGCCAAGCCGTGGGAAATAGCGTTGGCAATCTCCTCACCGCAGGTGTAAAACTTCTCCTGCGTTCTCAGAAAACCTGAATAAGTACAGTCCATTCTTATCTAGTCGGTTTCTTTCGAAACCGCCTCCCTTATGTCTGATTGTTAATCCCAATATAAAAGTCTCAGAGATCCCTAACGAAAGTAAAAAAGCTGACTTTGTAACAAAGCTATTCACAGCGAGGCAGATAGGCAAAACTCGTCTTCTGCCTCAGGCGCATGAACTGGCAATGGGTTAAGATTTCTGAATCCTCTAATACACAAGGAGATTTTTTGTGAAAGTTTTTGCTCAGAACAGAACAGCAGCTTTTGATAAGAGGGCTGTTATTAAGTGTGCTGTCGCTGTTGCTCTGTTAGTTGCTGCGTCTAAGGTTTCTTTTGCGATCGGTCCTGTTCCTCTAACCATGCAGACATTTGCCGTCGCTGTCGTCGGCGCTTGGCTCGGAACACGCCAGGGCGTCGCCGCTGTTATCGCATACTTAGCCCTCGGTTTTGCAGGTCTTCCCGTTTTTGCCACGCCGCTTTGCGGCCCTGCCGCTTTGATGGGTCCGACTGCCGGTTACTTAGTTTCTTTCCCGATGGCCGCTGCCATCAGCGGTTTGCTTGCTGAAAGAGGCTGGACAGGCAAACGTGTTTTTGCTTCCTTCATCAGCCAGTACGCCGCCAATATTTTTATTGTCGCTTTCGGCGCACTCTGGCTTTCTGCTTCCATCGGCGTAGAAAAGGCTGTTCTGGTCGGCTTTGTGCCGTTTGTCATCGGCGCCTTGCTTAAGGCAATCCTTGGCACCGCAGTTCTGTATGCAAAAGAATTAAGCAGCAGACAATAATAAGAATATTCCTTGAAGGCATAATCCGGAGGTATTAATCTTCGGATTTTTTTTATGCTTATTCAAGAGGTTGGCTTGTATCACATTACTCAGGGTTTTTTCTTATGAACTTTGGGATGTATCCCAATCCTGAGCTAAGTCTTAAATTTCACATATCGAAACAATCAATGTTTTGAATCACCTCGATCACGGAGAAAACATATGAAAGTTAAGACTCTTTTGAGCTTTGCCGCAGCACTCTGCTGTGCAGCCGCTTTCAGCATGAGCGCCCAAGCTCAGTTGAAAAATTCGCCGATGCATGCCAACCTTCCTGACAATGCAACAACAAAAGATTGCTTGGTTTGCCATCAGTCCTATCAGGCTGTAGCTCAAAAAACAGCCAAGATGAATCCGAATCCTCACAGCAACCACCGCGGTGAACAAAACTGCACCAACTGCCATAGCGTTAAGGGCAAACCGCACCTCGAATGCAATGACTGCCATACATTCGCAATCAAGATGAAAGGAGAATAATAAAATGACAAGCGTATCTCGTCGTACTTTCCTTGGAACAGCCGCTGCTGCTTCCGTTAGCGCTGTCGCTGCTCCTGCAATGGCTGCTTCCACTTCCGGAAACAATCTTCCTGCCAAATGGGATGACACAGTTGACGTCGTCGTCTTGGGCTGCGGCGGTGCCGGTATGATGGCCGCCTGTCAGGCACACGATGCCGGCGGTAAAGTTGCCGTTTATGACGCAGGTCAGTCTCCCTTCCATACAGCTACCAACCTCTGCGGCGGCTTGTTCACAGCTTGGGGTTCCAAGATGCAGAATGCCGACCCCGAAGGCCGTAAAGACTCCTGGCAGCAGTTCGCCGAAGACATCATGGCTTATGGTAACTACATGAGCTTGAAGGAACCGGTTTACTGCTTCGCAAAGAACTCCGGCAAAGCATTCGACTTCCTTGAAGACGCCGGTCTTGCCAAACATCACCTTGAACCGTATGCCGGCCACAGCCGTCTGCGCGCTCACCGTCAGGACTCTTTCAAGGGCCGTGACTACATTGAAGTTCTGGTCAAACAGCTCGACAAGCGCGGTATCAAGATCAACCACGGTATGGGCGTTACCAAGTTCTACTATGACCCGGCTACTAACACCGTTGTCGGCGTTCAGGTAGGTGAAGGCGACAAAGCCAAGAACGTCAAGGCCAATAAGGGCGTTATTATGGCTACCGGCGGTATCACCGGCACACCGCAGTCTCTGGACCGCTGGGTTCCGAGCGTTGCAGGTAAGGGCGTTGCCATCGGCGGTCCGAAGAATGACGGTACAGCTATGATGGTTGCTGTTCGCGACGTCGGCGTTCCTCTGTCTCACATGCAGTACATCGCTTCTTATCCCTGCGGTATCGTTGTCAACGGACGTAACGGCCCGTACTGCCGCTGGTGGTTCATCACCAATAACGGCGGTATCTTGGTCAACAAGAACGGTCAGCGCTTCATTACAGAAAAAGAAGGTATCTGCCACGTTACTCCGTCCCTGGCTTCTCAGCCTGACGGCTGCCACTATGTCCTCTGCGACCAAGCCGGTTGGGACCGTACCCTCAGCAAGATCAAACTCGGTGCTTTGATCGGTCTGCCGAGCTGGCCTGCCGAACGTGTTGAAGCAGAATTCAAAGTCGGTAAGAACCTCTGGAAATGCGATACTCTTGAAGAACTCTGCCAGAAGTCCGGTATGAACCTTGACGGTCTGAAGAAACAGATCGCCACATGGAACGAAGCAGCTAAGAACCATAACGACCTGCAGTTCGGCCGCAGCGACAAGGATATGTATCCTCTCGGCAAAGGCCCGTACTACATGATCCGTATGGAACCGTGGAACAACCTCTCCTGCGGCGGGGTTCGTGTTAACGAAGACCTCCAGGTTCTGGGTTGGGACATGAAACCTGTTAACCACTTCTATGCAGCCGGTGAAACCGTTGCCGGTGTTCACGGAGCCTTCTACTGCGGCGGTAACGCCTGCGGCTTCGCTCACACCTCCGGTTGGGTTGCAGGCCAGAAGGTTATGGGCAAACAGATCGGTTAATTCTCCTGTGATCTGACGAGAGAATGGGGCGCCGCAAGGCGTCCCTCTCCGATAATTTGGATGGGAACGGCGTCTTCGGGCGCCGTTTTTTGTGCGCTCGGCATGAGCGAACTCTACAGGGTGGAAGTCCCGAAGTGCAGGCGGTGGCGTCAAGCACATAGCCAGAGGCAAGACCTGAACCGCGAGGTTCCGACTGAAGGAAGCCCGAGGCAAACCATAGACCTTGCGAACAGGAACGGTTTCAGGCAATTGTCGTCGGGTAAGACTGCAAAACAAGTCGAAGCCCTGACAACTGACTTCCTCAAAGGCAGGGGATGGTCGTGGTTGGGTTGTTTTAGGGGTTAACATGTTGAGAAACCGCTAAAAAAAACAGAGTAACCTGGCTTACCAGACCGGGTGGGCAGTGGTGTGAGAGGGTGTTCGCTGAAAATCAGTGAAACCCTGCTCGATTACGTTCCAAAAACGGTTCAGTGATGGGAAATTTTCCGAGTTAGGATTTAGATTTTTGACTAACTATTTCTTAGCCTTCTCCAATTATTAGAAGAAGGCGAAAAGAATGCTTCCTGATACACAAGTTCTCAAAAGAGTTTTCGATGAACTAAAAAGGCAACGATTGTCTCTTCAACGCCCGTGCGCCAGCCAGGCAAAATCACATTGAAATTTTCCATAAAGGAAGTATCAAATTCTTCCGAAAGCGGAACCGGCTCTTCTTCGGCAAAACTGAGTTTTGCTAACTTATGGTTGGGCAGGAGGCGAGCCAATGTCGAGTGAATAAAGCTAACGAGCTCGAATAGAGAGGTTTCTCCGTTGGCCGCTAATTTATAAACACCATCAAAACCCGGGTTTGCCAGACATTTAAGAGCGGCAGCGACCGTCATCTGAACCAAAAGATGACGCCCGATAAGGCGAAGCGGTTTATTTCCTGAGACGGTTATCCGTTTGCGGGACAAAATTTTGTCTATCCAATCGGTAATTAAGTTTTTTGTGCTTGAACAATAGAAAACTTCAGGCAATCTAATAAGTAGATGTTCACAGCTGATGAAAGGCGGAATACTTTCTTCCGGCTGCAGCCAGCTGACCAAAAGTGCCTCCTTTGTCTCTAAGGCCTGAGAAAGAGCCGCTAAATAATTTGCGCTTTTTGATTCGAAAGACCTGCCCGAGAATCGAGGAACATAGAAAACTGCATCCGGCTGTATTAGCGTCAGGAATGCTGCAGCAAGTCCGGGATCATTTAACGGGAGCTCGAACTCGGTAGGCTTCCATAAATCGGAATTCTTTTTAAGCTCTGAGGAAAGATAAGGTTCAAAGATTTCCGACTCGCCAAGCTGGGCAAAGCTGTATTGAACCTTGGTCATACAGGGACCCCATCGACAAAATCTCCGACCCAAAGACCTTCATAACTGGGAGGTACCAGTCCGGGACAATGTTCAAAGTAGTCAATAAGCCAATGGACAAAGCGATTGACCGCAACTCTGTCTCGGTCTTTTCTGCTGATATAGATTTGCTGAACAGGAAATTTCCATTCCGGCAAGACTTCGCAAACGGTTCCGTTGGCCAGTTCGTCTAAATAGTAATAGACAGGACAATACGCTCCGATGCCTTTTGAACGCATAACAACCTGCTTAATACCGCCCGGATTATTCAAACGCATATGAGCATGGAAGTGCAGCGGGAAATAGTCGCTTCCTTTTCTTAAAACCATATTCCTTTCGCGGTTTCTGGAAAAGAAAGAAAAAATAGGGTGCTCCGAAAGATCGCGAGGAGAGCGAATCGGATATTTCAGCGAGTTTAAATACTGTGGGGTGGCCGCGAGCATGAAGGAAATGCCGGCAATCAACTTAGAATCGCGCGTCGGAATATTCAGAAGCGTCACCGAGAGCATGACGTCATAGCTGGTAATGGCGTCAGAAGTCATCAGCTCAACGTAACTTAATGACCTCATAGACACTGAAACATCCGGATTGAATTCCAGGTACTTAGAAATTGCGATCGGCATAATGATCTCAGAAAGACCGATCGGGCATGCGATGGTGATCAAGTCCCTGTCGTTATCTCGAGCAACCTGAAGGTCTTTGAACAAAGAGGCCGCATCAAAAACGATACGTCTCATGCGGGAATAGGCCACAGATCCGGCACTTGTGAGCACTAGCTGTTTACCTTTTCTCCGGAAAAGTTCTACGCCTAGGTCTTTTTCGAGCTTATTAATACGTCGGGAAATGGAAGAGGCTTCCACGCCGATCTCTTCCGAAACTTTGGCAATGGAACCACGGGAAACGATCTTAAAGAAAAGACGCCAGGTATCAAGGTCGGAAACAGTACTCACAGTTCATCCTTTCAGCTGAAATCCAGGTTGTAGTTTGTGTGTTTTTGTAACTAACAGGATTGGCAATTAGAACATTATAAATACGCTTATTTATTTGAATATAAACAAATAAAATTAAGGACAATTTGTAATATTTCTGTAAATTGCCTTTTTTGTCATCAATAACACTAAATTTTTGTCATTGTATCAACTGCGGTACTTAGGCACAATAACCATGTCGGACGTAACCAAGGTCCGACGGACATCTCCTGATTGGTTGTTAGATATAAACAGTCTGTTTTGGACTGTGCCTTCTTCAGAAAGAGAGAGCTGAAGAAGGTATTTTTTTGTCCAAAAACTGCCAGACGAAAAATATTCTCTTTATTTCTAGAAGATTCGAATTCTAATCCCGAAAATCTATAATTTTCCGGAATCAAAATAATTATTCTCGTTAGTCTTTGGTTTGTCCGAAGGAAGGCTATATAGCGGTCATTAGCTAGGAAATCGAACTACAAGATTCGTTATTCACGAAATCTCCGTCCTATATTGAAGAAAAAGAATCTTTCAGGAGATTTCAATGTCGCAAGAGAATCTATCGAATTCAGCCGGCCCCAGTTGCCTCAAACGAAGTTTTGGCATGCGGGAAGCGGTGACCATTACCGCCGGTTCTGTGATCGGTGTCGGTCTTTTTACAACCGGATCCAATGTAGTCGGAAACCTCGGTATCGAGGTAATCTTCGCCACCTTATTGGCGCTATTGGTAAGCATTTATCCTGCTCTTCTTTACGCAGAAATGGGGGCTGCACTTCCATATGCGGGCGGAACCTACCAATTTGCCTCGCTTGGACTAGGGAAGGCGGTAGGCGTTTTGGCCGGTTGGAATTTCATTATTTCGCTCGTTGCGGTTACCGGCGGTGAGGCGCTGGCCTTTAGTTATTACTTCAAAACACTTTGTCTTGCTTTCGGATGGCAAATTCCATTGTCTGATGTCGCGGTGGCGTTGATCGTCACGATCGTTTTCATTATTGCCAATGTCTTCGGTGTTAGGTTAACGGGCCGGCTGCAAAACGGCTTTATGTTCTTTTTCTGGGGCGTTGCTGCTATTTGGTTCCTGACAATGATCCCGAATATTGAACTGCCGAATTTTGTAAAGTCGCCGGAATTCATCACAAAGGACAAAGACTTTACGTTTATCGGCGCCGTGTGCATGATCTGGTGGTGCTTTGCAGGCTTTGAAGCCTGTGTGGCGATGGGAGAGGAGATTCGTTTCCCGAAAATCAATATTCCTCGTGCCATGTTCTTGGCTCCGTTCGTCGTTTTCTGTGTGAACGCATTGTTCCAGTGGTATCTAATCGGTATTACACCGGTAGAGAAATTAGCATCTCTGGCAACGGCTGAAGCTCCTTATGCGGAAGCAATGAAGGCAGCCGGCATCCTAGGATTCCCTCTTGCCTTGCTTGCGGCCAGCATTGCTTTCGGCGGTGATTTCTCAACGTTAAACGCCTCTATTTCAACAACACCGCGTTATCTCTTTACGATGGCTAGAGACGGCGCAATGCCCAAGATTTTTGCAAAGGTCAGCCACCGTTATCAGACACCTTACGTTGCGGTAATAACGCTGGGTGTATTGACCGTTGCTCTGATTGCAACTAACTCATTGCTTTACATTGCAGAACTTTCCTTATTCGCAGATCTTTTCTACTACGTTCTCGGAATACTGGCAGCTTGGGGTTTGCGGAAAAAGCATCCTGAATTAAAACGTTCGTATAAAGCTCCATTGATCATGGTCGGTGCTCCGGTCAGCGCTTTAATTTACTTATATATGATGACTGAGCTGAGTAATGAGGCTTTTTACACCGGCGTTATATGGTGTCTCCTCGGAATTGCTATTTACTGGTGCTGCTCTAAGTATTACGGAGCCGGCGCATCTTTTAAGTTGGATGAAAAAGCTTCCGGCGTTGATGAAATCCCGACACCGGAAGAAAAGAGGAGCATGGACCGCGAATATCATCTTTGGTGGTTCCTCGTAGGAGGATTGAGCATTGTTGCCACGCTGCTTTATTTACTACCGTATTTGATGCACTAAGTTAACCAAAACGTATTTGAGTCTCGTCCTGAGTGACGGGGCTTATTTTTTAACTTGAATCGAAGAATTTTGGGGCCAATCTAAATACGAACTCAGAATTAGATTCTTGCTTAAAGGTGAAAGCGAGAAAGCTCCGGAAGGGGATCAAGGAAAAGAAGATTTCTTAAAAACAAATATCAGAAGTAATCCTAATTCTTTGGTGACGAAAGCGGATTAATAGAAATAAGACAAGTTGAAGTTGTAGTACGTAATCTTTTTTGAAGAAAGAACAAATCTTTGAAAAAGAGAGAAAGCATGTACCTATAGAAACAATACCAAGTTAATGCTCTGAAAGTGAGATTACAAACTTCTTTGAAAACTCGAAGATTTATCGATGGCATCAAAGTGTACTCATATGTTAGGGCAGGGAAGTGTATATTAAATAAAGTAAGTTTGTTTTGATTGTCATCAAAATTGAAAACTAAAATAAATATAAATATCCAGAAGTATTAAATTTAAATTTTTCACAGAATAATCATAACAACATTAAAAAAGTTTTCGGTATATCGTTTGAACAAAACATTTAAATTATTTAAATGTAAAAACAAGTTAGACAAGATAAATTCTTTCTATCTATTATTTAACTTCGTTTCGAGTAGAGCAGGGCAGGCTTTTTCTCATAACTTTCTTTGATAATCTGAAGACTATAAATACATCAATTTCCTGATTCTCTACCATAGAGATTGAAAATTTAATTTGTACAGCAGGAGGGAAGGCCGAGGTGTACATCAGAGAGCTTGGGAAGAAGTTACCGGAAAGTTGTCAACAGAGCGTTGTGAATATATAGAAATAGACAATTTCTTCGTATAAACAGATGGATAGATGAGTTTATAAAGACTTTTTACGAGCGATAAAAACTCGAAACAGGTTGATTTATTTACTGTATAAACAATCTATTAGAGAATGTTTCAATAGGTTAAATTAGATTAGGTCTTTATCTGAAAGAAGATTTGTTCACAATAAAAATCGTTAATTTACAAATAGTTAAGTAGATACTTAAAGGCTTCGTCATTTATACAGTATGATGTACTGTCAATATAACTGTATAGATGATTTATACAGTAAATGCGAGAGGATTGAGAGGGTGGTATCTTAGGTTACCCTGTTATACAAAAATACTCATACCCCTTTGTATAAACAAATAAAAACGTAAAAAAGGAATGAGGTCGCGTATATTTTTTAAAGATTATTATAATCTAATGAAGAAAATGAATAATACAAATAATTAGGTAATTGTGAATTTAAATATACCTTTTAATCTTATTTATATCTCTTTTAAATATTTGACCGTTAAAATAAATTAATTATTATTACTATTGATAGTTGCCTTAAACAGGATTTAATTGTTTTCGTATTTCTTCTTATTGTTAAATCAAATTTAATTTTCTAACGAAAAAGTTAGATATAAATAGAAAAATAATTTTTAATGGCCTGCTTATTTCTAGCTGTAAGCCTTTTCTTTGCCATAGGAAGGAATTCGTCTGTTCCTATGCAAAACAATCCTTAACCTATTTATTTAATTGAGATATTCATTAAAAAATGAATTCTTATTCGTAGGGGTGAATCTGGATCTCAGAAGGCGTTTTGAAAATTCTTATCTTTAAATCGGCTTGCCTAAGCTTTTTTAGCTAAGATTTTTATGTTGTAATTTTCGAAACGACTATTTTTCTGATCCTTAGGAGATTCTTTATGCAACGCCGCCAGTTAATTAAAGGCTTAGCCGCCGGAGCAATTGTTTCTACTTTGCTTCCTGCATTTGCAGCAGAACCCGTAACCCTCAAAGTCGGAGCTTCTCCCCTTGTAACAGGAGATATTCTTGAGTTCGTAAAACCTGCCCTTGCCAAAAAAGGCATCAATCTCAAGATCATCGAATTTACCGACTATATTCAGCCGAATCTAGCTTTGGCGGATAAAGAAATTGATGCAAATCTTTTCCAACACAAGCCTTTCATGGATAAGTTCTGCCAGGACAGAGGTCTTAAGCTGACGGCTTTGCCTGGCATTTTTATTGCACCTATCGCTCTTTACTCTAAAAAGATCAAAGACGTTAAGGAATTAAAGAAGGGCGACACCATCACGATCCCTAACGATCCGACGAACGGCGGCAGAGCACTGCAGCTGCTTGCCGGAGCAGGTCTTTTAAAACTAAAAGAGGGTGTCGGGCATGCAGCAACAGTTGGGGACATCATTGATAATCCGTTGAGATTAAGAATCGTAGAAGTCGAGGCTGCGACGCTTCCGAGAACACTTGACGATGCTCGCGCAGCCGTTATTAATCAGACCTACGCGCTGCCGGCCGGCCTTAATCCCGTCAAAGACTCCTTACTCATTGAAAGTAAAGATTCTCCGTATGCAAACATGGTTGCTATCCGTACCGGAGACAATCGCCCAGAACTTGTTGAATTGAACAACGCACTTCACACACCGGAAGTAAAACAATTCATACTTGAGCACTACAAAGGATCTTTGATTCCATCCTTCTAACATTAGGACGCCCCATGAATAAACGCAATTTTTTGATTACTGCTGCACTCAGCGCCGCTCTCTGCTTTTTCGGTACTGCAAACGCCGCTGAGACCTTAAAGATCGGAGCTTCTCCGGTTCCGCACGCTGATATTCTGAAAGTGGTCCAGCCCGAACTCGCTAAAAAGGGCATTGACCTTAAGATTATTGAGTTCTCTGATTATGTTCAGCCGAACCTGGCGCTTTCTGACAAAGATCTGGATGCCAACTTCTTCCAGCATCTGCCTTATTTAGAAGCTTTCTCGAAAGACCATCGCTTAAATCTGGTGTCTGCAGGAGCGGTTCATATTGAACCGATGGGCGTTTACTCCAAGAAAGTAAAGAACTTGACTGATCTGAAAAAAGGTGCCTCTGTCGCCATTCCTAATGATCCGACAAACGGCGGAAGAGCGCTTCAGGTTCTTGCTGCTGCCGGCCTGATCAAAATGAAAGACGGAGTCGGTGTGAACGGAACTCCTCTGGATATCACCGATAATCCGAAGAGAATCCGTATCGTCGAAGTGGAAGCAGCAACACTGCCTAGAGCTTTGGACGATCTAGATGCGGCCGTTATCAATTCTAATTACGCCCTCGGCGCTAAGTTGAACCCCACAAAAGACGCGATTGCCATTGAAGCCAAAGATTCTCCTTATGCAAATGTTGTGGCAGTGAGAGCAGGGGATGAAAACAAACCAGCTATTAAAGAATTGATGAGCTCTCTTCATTCGCCCGAAGTTAAGAAGTTTATTGGGGACAAATATAACGGAGCCGTTGTTCCGGCTTTCTAAGTCGCTAATCGGATGGACGTCAAAGCTGAAGAATCTTGAAAATTACTTCTGACGGTTTATCCATTAGCGGACAAAGGGAAATCCTTCCATTTTGAGACAACAAAAAAACGGCCTTGCGGCCGCTTTTTTGTTGTTAATGACTATTGAAAGGAGGGTGTCATACCGAAGCGACTGAATTCTCTTTCCTGTTCTTCGATAAGGTCTTCACCGTCTAATTCAAAATTCTTTTCGATATCGATGTCTTCAATGAGAAGACGATTTTCGCCTTTAGATGTCAGTCTAGCCCAGAAAATAGAGCCGGCCGCATCCTTCATTCTGACTTCTGTTTTACCGATGCGATTTAATTGTGCTTCTTTAACCTGAAAAACTGCTTGGTCTACGATCAAGTCCCGAAGAAGATAACCGGCTGCAATACCCAGCGTAGCAGCGATGCCCTCACCAATCTTGGAAATGATTCCGCTCTTTTCAACCGTGACCCAGCCGCTTTCTCTCCGCGTGGAGCAGAAAACACATTCATTCGTTTCTTCGGTATATCCAAAAGTCTGATTAATGTCTTTATCGGCAGTTTCTAAAACCTGTAAAGCGCCGTTTGTGTACTTAGACATTTTTCATTTCCCTTAATTAAATTTCATTGAACTTTCGTCTTGGTCGCTATATTGAAACAAAGCAAAGAAAGGGACAATAGCGTAAACCCCCAGCAGAACTCACTTTGAGCCAAATTATGGAAAAACCCTTAAGTGATTGGCGAAACGAATTAGGAGGTTTCCCTTAGAAATGCCCATTTTGACTGAAAAATTAGTTCGCAGGGCAAATAAAAAAACATAAAAAAAAGAAAACCAAAATGGGGCGGAAAATAGGGAGGGTGAATAAAATTACTGTGTTACCGTTTTTACAATTTAAGAAAGACACGAACTAGAGTCGTGAAAATTCAGATGATTCCTTAAGGTTGTTGTAAGAAAGAGACAGCTCAAAATTATCGTCATATTGGTGAAAACACCTATACAACTTTGGATATTCCATGTTAATCGTACAAATTGAAAAAAACAGTAAATTGCAAAAAGGGTATTTTATTCCATTAAACCAACAAATTAAGACCAATTCACTATAGGTTGGAAGGGTAAGAAAAAGACAAAATTCATCCTTTTTTTCAATTTTTCATTAAGTGAAACTACTTAGTTTTGTTTTTGACCTCTTTAAATCCATTGTCTTTTGTCCGAAGTTGTTCTAAATTTCAGCTCAACAGTTTTAGGTGCAATTGTTTTTCATGGTCAACCCTAATAGGTAGCAGATTTGACAGAGAAATTATTCGCACCTGAATTTGTTGGTTTTTTACCCCATGCTGCCGAAAGGTGCCACCCGTCTTTTCGGTTAACTTGGATCAAGGAGATCTACTAAATGAAAGTTATTTATACGGATGTACTGGTCATCGGCGCAGGTCTTGCCGGTCTGCGTATGGCCGTCGGTGCCAAACGCCGCGGACATGATTCCATCATCCTCTCTCTAGTTCCCCCTAAACGTTCCCACTCCAAAGCCGCTCAGGGCGGTATGCAGGCTTCTCTGGCCAATGTGATTAAGGGCGTCGGCGACAATGAGGATGTCCACTTCGGCGACACCGTTCGCGGTTCCGACTGGGGTGCAGACCAGGAAGTCGTTCGTATGTTCGTTAATACTGCTCCTAAAGCTGTCCGTGAACTGGCTGCTTGGGGCGTGCCCTGGAGCCGTATCACTCCGGGTGACCGTCAGGTTATTATCAACGGCGAAAAAGTTACTATTACCGAACGTAAAGAAGCAGCCGGCCTGATCGGTCAGCGTGACTTCGGCGGTACAAAGAAATGGAGAACCTGCTTCGTTTCCGACGGTACCGGCCACGCTATGCTGAACGCTGTTTCCGATCGCGCTATCGCTCTCGGTATTCCTATTCACGAACGTGTTGAAGCCATCGCTTTGATCCACGACGGTTCCCGCTGCTACGGCGCTGTCGTTCGTGACCTTATCACTGGTGAACTCATCGGTTACGTTGCCCGAGCTACTGCTATCGCAACCGGCGGTGCAGGTAAGATCTTCCGCGTTTCTACAAACGCTCAAATCTGTGAAGGTACCGGCCACGCTATCGCTCTGGAAACAGGAGTTGCTATGTGCGGTAACTTGGAAGCTGTTCAGTTCCATCCGACGGGTATTTTCCCGGCCGGTATTCTGGTTACTGAAGGCTGCCGCGGTGACGGCGGTCTGCTTCGCGACGTCGACGGCCATCGCTTCATGCCGGACGTTGAACCTGAAAAGAAAGAACTTGCCTCTCGTGACGTCGTTTCCCGTCGTATGGAAGAACGTATTGCTCAGGGCAAGGGCGTTAAGAGCCGCTTCGGTGAACACCTCTGGCTCGACATCACGCTGCTCGGTGAAAACCACATTAAACACAACCTTCGTGAAGTTTACGAAATTTGCCATTACTTCCTCGGCGTTGACCCGACGAAGGATTGGATCCCGGTTCGTCCGGCTCAGCACTACACCATGGGCGGTGTCCGCACCAACCCGAACGGCGAATCTCAGACTCTGAAGGGCCTGTTCGCTGCCGGTGAAGCTGCTTGCTGGGATATGCACGGCTTTAACCGTCTCGGCGGTAACTCCGTTGCTGAAACCGTTGTTGCCGGTATGATCATCGGCGAAACAATCGCTGACTTCTGCGACAAGCCTGAAAACGCCATCGACATTCCGACCCGCGTTGTTTACGACTTCATCAAGCGCGAACAGTCCAAGCTGGACGCCTTCGTTAAGAACAACGGCAAAGAAAACATGGCTGAGATCCGCACTCGCATGCAGGAAATCATGACGACTAAGGTCGGTATTTTCCGCGAAGGCGAAAAACTCAAGGAAGCTGTCGAAGAACTCGAAGACCTCTACAAGAAGAGCTTCAACGTTGCTGTTAAGAACCAGCCGGGTGCCAACCCTGAGCTTGTTTATGCTTACAGAACACAGAAGATGCTCCGCGTCGCCCTCGGTATGGCTCTCGGTGCTTCTCTTCGTACAGAATCCCGCGGTGCTCACTTCCGTGTTGACTACCCTGTTCGTAACGACGCTGAATGGTGCAAACGTACACTCAGCACATGGAAGAACGAATCCGACACTCTTCCGACAATTACTTACCAAGACCTCGACATCTCCAAGATGGAACTTCCTCCGGGCTGGCGTGGTTACGGTGCTAAGAACTACATTGACAACCCCGAAACACCTGTTCGTCAGAAACAAGTCGACGAAATCCGTGCCAAACTGGAATCCGAAGGCGCAGACCGCTTCGCTGTCCAGAATGCACTGATGCCGTACCTGCAGCTTCTGCCCGAAGATCTCCGCGGCAAGAACGAACGTATTGACGAACCCCTGTCTTAATCTTTGGAGTTGAAATTAAATGGCTGATACAACACAACAGATGGCTGCTGCTGAAGAGAAAAAAGAAGATGCAGTTCCCCAGCAGGCGAAAGCTCATCGCATGCTCCAGGTAAGCATTCTTCGTTACAACCCGGCTGATCCGGATAGCGTTCCTCACCTGCAGACTTACTCCGTTTCCGAAACGGACTCTATGACTCTCTACATTCTCTTGAATGAATTGAGAGACACACAGGATCCTTCCCTCCAGTTCGACTTCGTTTGCCGTGCCGGTATTTGCGGTTCCTGCGCAATGCTCGTTAACGGTAAACCGACTCTGGCCTGCCGCTGCCTGACAAGAGATCTTCCGGATCACTTCACTCTGGCTCCGCTTCCCGGCTTCGAACTCATCGGCGACTTGTCTGTCAACACAGGTAAGTGGATGCGCGGTATGTCCGAACGTATCCAGTCCTGGTGCCACCTTAACGATGACAATGTCAATCTGTCTAAGATTGAAACCCCGATGGATCCGCATCTGGCCGAAGAAATCTACCTGCTTGACCGCTGCGTTGAATGCGGCTGCTGCGTAGCTTCCTGCGGTAACTTCCGTATGCGTCCTGACTTTGTCGGTGCTGTCGCTATCAACAAGATCTCTCGTTTCCGTCTGGATCCGCGCGATCACCGTAATGATGCCGACTACTACGAAATCCTCGGTACTGAAAGCGGAGTTTTCGGCTGTATGTCCCTCCTGGCTTGCCACGACTTCTGCCCGAAAGATCTGCCTCTGAAGACTCAGATTGCTTTCATGCGTCGTAAGATGGCCGAGCAGGGCATCATGGGCAAAGAAGAGCCCAGCCTCAAGAGAGTCATTCCTCTTCGTGAGCTCAAGCTCGACTAATCCCATTTTGTAACAAAACGTCCTAGCAAGACCTAAACCCCTACCTTAATCGGTAGGGGTTTTTGCTTGTTGCGACAATGAAACAACACATGCCGTGAAGTGATGATACTTAAAACGAAAGTTCTAGGTAAAAACCCTTGATTTATCGACAATTAAGAAAATTTTTCTAGAGAATTTTCATGAACTGTGCTACTCTAGTCCCCGTTTGAGCAGTACCGATTTCCATGCGAATAAACAATTTGTTACGATACTGCCTGCAGCCACTCAATCGTATGACCACGGTCTTCGGACTGACGAAAGAGGGCGGTTTTTTGAGACTTCTCATTATTCAAAACAGGAGCAACAATGACTCGTATTGAGCACGATTTTATTGGCGACTTAGAAGTTCCGGCTAATGCCTACTACGGCGTTCAGTCTCTTCGCGGTAAAGAAAACTTCTTTATCACTGAAGAAAAGAACAACCAGGAAATCTATTTCATCATCGCTTTTGCTTATGTTAAGAAAGCAGCTGCGATGGCTAATAAGGAACTCGGCGTTGTTAAACCTGAAGTTGCCGATGCAATGATCTGGGCTTGCGATCAGCTCATCAACAACACTGAAAAATATCGTGACCAGTTCATCACTGACTGGCTGCAGGGCGGAGCAGGTACTTCCACCAACATGAACGCTAACGAAGTTATCTCCAACCTCGCTATCGAACATCTCGGCGGTAAGCTCGGTGACTACTCCATCGTCAACCCGAACAACGACGCAAACTTCGGTCAGTCCACAAACGACACATACCCGACCGCTATTCATCTGAGCTGCATCCTCCGCTCCAACGTCCTTATCAAGGCCGCTGAAGAACTCCGCGACGCACTCTATGCCAAGGCTAAAGAATTCGATCAGACTCTGAAGATGGGCCGTACCCACCTCCAGGACGCTGTTCCTATGACTCTGGGTCAGGAATTCCACGGCTGGGGCTTCACTATCAATGACGAAATCGAAAACCTGCGCGCTGCTCAGGAACACCTCAAGATCGTCAACCTCGGCGCTACCGCTATCGGCACTACCGTTACCGCTGCCCCGGGATATCCGGAACTTGCTGTTAAGAACCTTGCCGAACTGACCGGCATCGACTTCAAGAACAGTGAAGACCTGATCGCTGCTACCAGCGACTGCGGCGCTTACATGACTCTGTCTTCCGCCATCAAGGGTCTGGCAGTTAAGATGACTAAGGTCTGCAACGACATTCGTCTGCTTGCCTCCGGTCCTCGCTGCGGTCTGAAGGAAATCAATCTTCCTCAGCTCCAGCCGGGTTCTTCCATCATGCCGGGTAAAGTTAATCCGGTTGCTGCTGAAGTTGCTAACCAGGCCAGCTTCCTTGCTATCGGTCTCGACACAACAGTGATGCTTGCTGCTTCTGCCGGCCAGCTCGAACTGAACGTTATGGAACCGGTTATTACATACGCTCTGTATACACAGATGAAGGTTATGACCAACGCCTGCGACACACTGCGTAAGAAACTGGTTGAAGGCGTTACCGCCAACACCGAACGCTGCAAAGACTACGTCATGAACTCCATCGGTATCGTTACACTCCTGAAGCCGCATTTCGGTTATCAGAAGTGCGCCGCTATCGCTAAGGAAGGCTACACAACCGGTAAGTCTCTGCATCAGATCGTTGTTGACGAACAGCATCTGATGACTCAGGCTGAATGGGATGCCACATTCAATACTCAGAACTTGATTCATCCGAAATTCGTCAAGTAATTGTGTTCAAGATTTCGGCAGCGGAATCCGCTGCCGAATTTTCAGCGCTCGGAGCAGGTTAAAAAAACATGTTCTTGCTTCGATTCAAGGGTCTTTGGCGACCCGTCAATAATTAACTAAGCCAACATCTCGGGGAGTACGGTTAACCGCGTACTTTCTTTCGGAGGATTTATGGATATCATGGTTATTCTTCAGATTATCGTTCTGCTCGGCGCGATCTTTGTCGGTGTGCGTCTCGGCGGTATCGGTATCGGCTACGCCGGCGGTGCCGGTGTTCTCATTCTCGGTCTGTGTTTAGGCATGAAGCCGGGTAACATTCCTTGGGACGTGATCCTGATCATTGCATCCGTGATCTCGGCCATTTCCGCCATGCAGCTCGCAGGCGGCTTGGACTACCTCGTTTACATCGCTGAAAAGATTCTCTACAAGAATCCTAAATACATCAACTATCTGGCTCCGCAGGTTACCTATGTTCTGACGATTTTCGCTGGTACAGGTCACACCGCTTTCTCGATGATCCCGGTTATCGTTGAAGTTGCTAAAGGCCAGAACATCCGCCCGAGCGTTCCGCTGTCTATCGCTGTGGTCGCTTCTCAGATCGCTATTACAGCTTCTCCGGTTTCCGCCGCTGTTATTTACATGACAGGCGTTCTCGAACCGTTCGGCTGGAGCTATCCGACTCTGCTGGCTGTTTGGCTTCTGACCACATTCTTAGGCTGCATGGTCACTGCTTTCATCATGACGATGTTCTGCAAGATGGATCTCAGCACCTCTACGGTTTACCAGGAACGTCTTAAAGAAGGTCTCGTTAAGCCTCCTGTCGGCATGCAGGAAATCAAGATCACTTCCTCTGCCAAGCTTTCCGTTTGGATCTTCCTTATCGGCGTTATCGCAGTTGTCTGCTACGCATCCGCTATTTCTCCGGCTATCGGCCTGATCAAACCGGTTATCGTCACACGTGACGCAGCCATCATGAGCTTGATGCTTACCGTCGGCGCTCTGATCACGGTTTTCTGCAAGGTCAAACTCGGCGATATCGCTTCCACATCCGTTTTCAAATCCGGTATGGTTGCCTGTATCTGCGTTCTCGGTGTTGCATGGCTCGGTGATACATTCGTTTCCGGTCACACCGCTCAGATCAAGGCTTTTGCTTCTGAAACCATCAGCCAGTATCCGGCTCTCCTCGCAGTTGTCTTCTTCTTAGCCGCTATGCTCCTGTACTCTCAGGCCGCTACTGCTAAGGCGATTACTCCGACAGTGGTTGCTGCCCTCGGTATCACAGCCGCTCATCCGGACAACGCTTACATGCTGGTTGCCTGCTTCGCCGCTGTTTCCGCTCTGTTCGTTCTCCCGACATACCCGACACTCCTCGGCGCTGTTCAGATGGACGACACCGGTACAACACGCATCGGTAAGTGGGTCTTCAATCACTCTTTCTTCATCCCCGGCGTTCTGGCGATTTTCTTCTCCGTCGCTTTCGGTTTCGTTGTCTGTGGCTTCATGTAATCCGCTGATCTAACGTACCCTTAAAGGGATATAAGAAAAGGGCCTCACATTGCGAGGCCTTTTTCTATGCTCAAAATCACCTGATTGTTACGAAGAATTACATAACAAATCAAAGCCTATTTGTTAGATTAAAAAATATTCTTAATAAAGATCAATGAATTCATAGAGATAAAAAAATTAGTTAATGATTTTTCCGTCGCATATGGTTTACCCCATAAGTTTGGGATAAACCATATATTTTTTTTGTGCAAACGATTACAATACTTCGCAGCAAACAAGAGCCGGTTCGCAGTGTGTTGAGTAGCGTTCGGCTCTGTCTGCATCGGATGACTGTGTGGACCAACGGTTTTATACCGACACGGTTATTTTTCAAATCCTACTTCGAGATGAAGCGGGATATAAATTTTTGAGGAGACCTGAATGGCTCGTATTGAACATGATTTTATCGGCGACTTAGAAGTTCCTGCCAACGCTTACTATGGCGTCCAATCCCTTCGCGGCAAAGAAAACTTCTTCATCACTGAAGAGAAGAACAACCAAGAAATCTACTTCATCATCGCTTTTGCTTATGTTAAGAAAGCAGCTGCGATGGCTAATAAGGAACTCGGCGTTGTTAAACCTGAAGTTGCCGATGCAATGATCTGGGCTTGCGATCAGCTCATCAACAACACTGAAAAATATCGTGACCAGTTCATCACTGACTGGCTGCAGGGCGGAGCAGGTACTTCCACCAACATGAACGCTAACGAAGTTATCTCCAACCTCGCTATCGAACATCTCGGCGGTAAGCTCGGTGACTACTCCATCGTCAACCCGAACAACGACGCAAACTTCGGTCAGTCCACAAACGACACATACCCGACCGCTATTCATCTGAGCTGCATCCTCCGCTCCAACGTCCTTATCAAGGCCGCTGAAGAACTCCGCGACGCACTCTATGCCAAGGCTAAAGAATTCGATCAGACTCTGAAGATGGGCCGTACCCACCTCCAGGACGCTGTTCCTATGACTCTGGGTCAGGAATTCCACGGCTGGGGCTTCACTATCAATGACGAAATCGAAAACCTGCGCGCTGCTCAGGAACACCTCAAGATCGTCAACCTCGGCGCTACCGCTATCGGCACTACCGTTACCGCTGCCCCGGGATATCCGGAACTTGCTGTTAAGAACCTTGCCGAACTGACCGGCATCGACTTCAAGAACAGTGAAGACCTGATCGCTGCTACCAGCGACTGCGGCGCTTACATGACTCTGTCTTCCGCCATCAAGGGTCTGGCAGTTAAGATGACTAAGGTCTGCAACGACATTCGTCTGCTTGCCTCCGGTCCTCGCTGCGGTCTGAAGGAAATCAATCTTCCTCAGCTCCAGCCGGGTTCTTCCATCATGCCGGGTAAAGTTAATCCGGTTGCTGCTGAAGTTGCTAACCAGGCCAGCTTCCTTGCTATCGGTCTCGACACAACAGTGATGCTTGCTGCTTCTGCCGGCCAGCTCGAACTGAACGTTATGGAACCGGTTATTACATACGCTCTGTATACACAGATGAAGGTTATGACCAACGCCTGCGACACACTGCGTAAGAAACTGGTTGAAGGCGTTACCGCCAACACCGAACGCTGCAAAGACTACGTCATGAACTCCATCGGTATCGTTACACTCCTGAAGCCGCATTTCGGTTATCAGAAGTGCGCCGCTATCGCTAAGGAAGGCTACACAACCGGTAAGTCTCTGCATCAGATCGTTGTTGACGAACAGCATCTGATGACTCAGGCTGAATGGGATGCCACATTCAATACACAGAACCTGATCCATCCGAAGTTCGTTAAGTAATTTCGAATAGGTTCTTGTGAACTCAAAAGCCGCCCTCGGGCGGCTTTGTCGTGTCCGGAAGCAGAGAAGGCGGAAATTTAATTTTCTTTTTCCTCTTTGGGAAGGCTCAAAAGTCCTTCTCTTAGCCCTTCTTCTAAAGCGTGATCGCCTAACCAGATAGAAAGGACAGCATCATAAAGCGCCTTGCCTCGGACGGGATTGCCCATCAGCTGGCCGTTGTAATAAACGAATGTCCCGCGGGAAGGGAGCCAATCCACATCAGCCACATCGCCGGGTTCAAGGTTCGTTAGGTCCTTCATGAATTCTTCAATCTGCTGAAGTTCATTCTCTATGAAGTCCTGATAAGTCTCATCATTGTTTTCTGCGATGGCCTCGCGCATAGAGGAGATGAAATCTTCCGCGTTCAAGGGTTGGAGAATAACAATTTGAACTCTTCGAGCGCCTAATAGTGCTCGGGAAGTATCTTGACGATGTGTTTTCGCCGGCAAATACAGCGCAACGGCATAAATCGGCTTATCGCTTTGCGTGCGGACGCCGGTTCCGTTCAAAACCAGAGCGTTTTGGCCGACCTTGATATTTTCGGCAAAACGGTGGCCGCCGATTTCAACATAGTCCGTCTTTTTTCCGGTGAGAAATTTTTTGATGTCTTCCATCAGCTTTGAGCTGTTTTGTTTCATTCTTTTTCTTCCTGAGCTTCTTTGTCTTTTTCAGACTTGATGACTTCTAAAAATGCTTGCGCAAGTTTAATCATTTGCGGCTGCGTCAGGCCGCAGATCTCCTGACGAAATTCAATTGAGATTCCAGGATCAACAGGAATTTCAATCACCGTAAGCGGTTCTCCGATTTCCCGGCGGTTGAGGACTTCCTGATGCGTTTGGCGTTTGAGTTCAACGATGCGGGCGAGGGTGTAGCCTTTTTCCCGAAGTGCTTTAATGTTGCGAATTTGTTCTAAATGGCTGGCATCGTAACGGGCATTTTTTGTTTCGCCGGACGGACGATCCAAAAGGCCGCCGTTGACATAGTATCGGATGGTTCGCTTACTGAGTCCCGAGACCTGCGAAAGCTCATCAATAGTCAGAAGGTTTTTAGAGCTCACTGTTTGTGCAAAAATACAAATAAGTTAAAATAATCTGCACATTATAAGGTGGAGAACCAATGCATATCATTGTTGTCGGAGCAGGGGTCACGGGTATTGCGTGTGCTCATAATTTTTTAAAGCGCGGTCATAACGTTACATTGATCGAGAAAGCCTCGACGCCTAATCAGGAATGCAGTTTCGGAATGGCCGGCTTCATGGGTCCCATTTCCGTACAGATGCTTTGCGCCCCCTTTAAAGGTAAAGCAGGCCTGGCCTCCATCTTCGCTAAAACCCGCCGCTTGGGCTGGGACGTGTCCATCAGTCAGATGAAATTCCTTCGTGCTTTGGCTAACGCCAGAAGCGCGGATGTCTGGGCCGCAAATCACGAGTCGTTGATGACTTTAGCTCGATACAGTGTCGGTTTAACCGAATTCCATGCTCGTTTGGAAGATCTGTCTTTTGAACAAGTCTACGGTCTGCTTCGCGTCTTTACCAATGCACAGGCGTGGGAAGAAGCTCACAAGGGAGAGAGCGAAAAGCCCGGAGAATGGCTGACGAGAGAAGAGGCTTCCAGAATTGATCCCTCTTTAGAAAACGTCCCTGATCCTTTCCTCGGCTGCTCTTATCTTCCGCAGGAACTCTCAGGCAACGGAAGCTATTGCTCCAAACAGATTCAGGCCATCAATGTCAGTCAGAAGAACCTGACAATGATGTATCACACCGAAGTCACCGGCCTGATGTTTGATGAGAACAATAAGGTCGTCGGTGTTAGGACGGACAAGGGCGAAATTGCCAGCGATGCCGTCGTGCTTTGCAGCAATTTAGGGACAAAGCCTCTGCTGGACGGCAAACTTGAGCTTCCGACGATGCAGCTCACCGGCTGGGCCGTGACCGCAACCATCGATCCGATGAATGTCCCGCCGCTTCACACACTGATTTTTGACAATAAAGATCTTCTTGTCACCCGTTTAGGCAATCGCGTCAGAGTCTGCGGCCGTTATTGGCTCGGAGAATCTTCTCACGATATGACAGACAAAGTGATTGAAGAAATCTACGAGGCCAGCTGTAAGCTTCTGCCCACTGCGGCTCAATGGACCGAATCCACCAACTGGATCGGCAAATGTATTGTTCACCCGGACAGTCTTCCGTCCTGCGGCGAAACACCGTTCGAGGGCTTGTATCTCAACATTTGCCACGGCTTAAACGGCTGGGCTCTGTCTGAGGGCTGTGCCGAACTCTTGTCGGATGTCATTGAGAAGAAGACGCCGGCTATTGATCCGACGCCTTACAGCCCGATGCGTTTTGTTAAGCGAAAATAAATTCACGAATATTGTTTGAGACTGTCCGAGGCGACAGTCTCCTTTCTTTTTAAAGGTAATAATCCATGTCGGTTTCCTTACTTCAGATTCCTCAGTTAAGAGAACTCGAGGAAAAATACGCCCGTATCTTAGGGCCCGGAGTTTTGATGGAGAGAGCAGGCAAAGCCGCTGCTGACTTCATCTCCGATCTTTATCCAGCTCCGGCCCGTGTAACCGTGGTTTGCGGTCCCGGAAACAACGGCGGCGACGGATATCGAACTGCGATTGAACTTTTAAAGAAGGAATACGACGTTAATGTCGTTCAGGTTGCCGGCAAAACACCCAAGAGCGAAGAAGCAATAGCAGCCCTGGCCGAATGGGAAAAATTAGGCCGTACGACTTACACCGATCCTTACGACACTCCCAAAGCCGACATCGTGGTGGATGCGATTTTCGGAATCGGTTTGGAACGTCCGCTTAAAGACGAATTCCTCGATGCAGCAATGTGGTTCAACGAAAGACGAGCATTGCACGTTTCTCTGGATATTCCTTCCGGTCTGAACTCAGAAACCGGCACTTGGGTCGGAGACAGAGCAGGGTGCAAAGCCGATGCGACGATTTCTTTCTTAAGCGGCAAGGTAGGTCTCTTTACAGGCCTTGGGCCCGATGCCTGCGGCCGCGTCAAAATGGAAAACCTCGGTATTTCCATTCCGCTCACCAAAATCAGCCTTCTGGAAGTTAAAGATTTCAAGCATGTCTGCGCTCCGCGTTTAAAGAATACTTCTAAAGCGGATTACGGCCGCTTAGGCGTTATTGGCGGAGGAAAAGGCACTGTCGGAGCCGCCTTAATTGCCGCACGTTCCGGCTTGTATATGGGCGCAGGCCGTGTTTATGTCGAACTCTTAGAAGACGGCATGAAGCTCGATCCGTTCTGTCCGGAATTAATGTTCCCCGGCAAAATCAATATCGATGAAATGGACGCGATCGTCATCGGTCCGGGCTTAGGCTTCACCGAGCAGGCTAAGCAGAGATTCATTGACTGTCTGAAGTCCAAAGCTGCTTTGGTGATTGACGGAGATGCCTTAACGATGATTGCTCAGGACGAGGAGATCTTGTCCTTAGTGACCCATCGCTTTGCTCATACCGTTCTGACGCCGCATGCGGCCGAAGCTGCCCGCATCCTCAGACTGTCGGTTGAGGAGATCACCAAGGATCGTCTATCTCGTGCGCTTGACTTGGGAATTCTCACCGGTGCCGTCAATGTCCTGAAAGGCGCAGGCACGATTGTGACTCAGCGCAGTTCCGTGAGCTGGATCAATCCGACAGGTTCTCCTGCATTAGCAACTGCCGGATCCGGCGACGCATTGTCCGGCATGATCGGCGCTATGTTTGCTCAGCACTTTGAATTGATGGACTGCGTTTTATCCGCGGTTTATCTCCACGGCGCTGCAGTCGAAGGTTTGAATTCCAGCGTTTTGGCCGGAGATATTGCTCCTTTGGCTTCCACTCGCCTTGAAGAATTGAGAGCCTCTTATCAGAGACATTTCCATCCGCTCAAGGAAGAAGAAAAAACGATCGAGTGGGAAGACAGCTAACGAAGCCTCCTTTCTCGTTGTGTAGCATGTTAAGCGCCGTCATTCCGGCGCTTAATTATTTCTTGGACGACGAGCTGTGAACTCGGAAAGGCCGCGATGCCTGCGGCTTCCATAAGTTGATCTTTTTGCGCCAATGCGCGAAGGTCGGAAAGTTTTTGAGAAGCTTTCCAGCTTCCGAAAGTAGAGGCGAGGTGACAGTAGACGATTGCGGCCACAATATCGGGCGCGACAAATCTAGCGCTCGACCAAAAAAATCCAAGCTCAAGCAGACAGTCCGGATCCTCGGAAAGAGCGCCTTCTTCCAGAAAGCCCAAACCTCGTACGGGACTTTTAGGGGTTGTTTCGAGCCAGTAACGTCCGACGGCAAGGAGACAAACCGGAATCTTTGCAGCTGCTCCTTTGAAGAGCCAATGAAGGCAAAGTTTGGGGTTGAGATGAGACCCTTCGGAGGTTAGGCGCACCATTCTCATAATGGCACGCTTTTCTCCTTTCAAGGCAGCCTGACTAAAAAATGTCTCCGCAATTTCGGGATTTGTTTCTACACCCAAACCTTGGTCATAGGCTTCAGCCAAAGCAAACATCGCTTCCGGCGATTTTTCTTTTGCTGCTACTCGAAGCCAAGCAAAAGATTCATCGAGGTTTTGGCGAACGCCGAAACCTTCCCGCAAAGCCATCGCCAAGTGAAACTTCGCGTTGGTCTCGCCGAGAACGGCGGCTTTACGGAACAAGTCGGCTGCTCGTTTGGGGTCTCTTTCTAATAGCTGGCCGGTGGCATAAAGCATTCCGAGAAAATCCAACGAGGCAGCGTGTTCTTCTTCGGCGGCGGCTTTGAGATATTGAATAGCAGTGTTAGACTCTGCAGAAAGCAGTTCTTTAGCTTCTTTGAAACGATCTTCCGCCGTTTGAGGTTCCGGTCTTAAATTCAGAAACGAATATGGATCAAAAACAGGCTTTTGTGTCAGGGCCTGTTTTTTAGGCGAAATTTCGGGAAGCTTATCAAAGAAGCCGGTCATAGGTTAGGGCTTCGGAGGCTGCTGAGGCGGCAGAACATCAGGAAATAAAGTGATGATGCCGATTACGTAAGTCAAAGACATCATCATCCAAAGGACAAGGCCCCCTGCGCCGAGCATAATCGGTTTGCCCCAAAGACGATGATGGTAGTTATCGCCGTATCGGTCACGAACGAAAGGCACCTGAGCCCAGCCGTCAAAGATGACCCAAGCCGCATAGAACAAGGTGTAAGAACCTAAGAAGTAGAAATTTTCATAATTGGATTCGGGAAGCCAAGGTTCCAGAATGAGATAACCGAACATGAAGACTAAACCGAGAACCATCCACATGTTGCTGTTGGCGGTGCGGTCTCTTTCTCCCATTTCGCTCCAGTTGGTTCTCTGAAGAAATGCTCCGAATACCGGTGTAAAGATATAAGACCAAATAACGGTCCAAACAGGATTCCAAAGAGCGATAGCAGGAGATTTAGGATAGGCCATTTGCGTAATGTTTAAAGGGTGCAACTTGAGGAAAAGGCAAAGAGGTCGAAAACTTTTAGAACCCCACGACTGCCAAGTCTCTAAAAAGAAAAAATAATAGCACAGAGCGATTTTTCCAAAACCTGTAACTTGCGATTTGAAAAGGATTTTTTCTGAAAAGAAATCAGATTAGGAGCCGCATTCGGTAAAAAGGTTTAACTTTTTGAATCGGATTGGCTAGAATCAGACCATGAGAATTATTTGATAGCTAAAAATGAAGGCAATCCCGCTCCTAACGATCTGCAGCGCCTGTGTTTTAGTTTCAGGCTGTGCTTCGGATTCGACCGACTACTACTTAAGAGACTCTTTTGGTTTCAAGGAAGTGTGTTTAGTCGACAACAAAAACGTGCCGCCTTCATTCTTTATTGCTTTGCGTCAGGCGATACAAGATAAAGGATTACAAGTCAGAACGGTTTCGAAGACAGAGCAGAGCTGCCCAGTCACCGTCTATTACGAAGCCAAATACAACTTGGCCTACCTGAAAGATGCTCGCCTTTTATTAACAACAGAAGGGCATCCGACCGACATCGTCAATCTTAGAAAAAACGTAGAGCCGGCAACCCTGGCAGACCCGGCTTCTGATTCAGAACCCAAAATCCGTGATATGGTTAACCGGCTCCTACCGAGAGGAACACCCTGGTAGGCATTCCTCGGTAAGAAGTATTAGTCGAGTACGACAGTCGCTTCAACTTCGATCAAGCCGCCTTTCGGAAGAGCGGAAATCTGAACGCAGCTTCTTGCAGGATAAGGAGCAGAAAAGATTTCAGACATTACTTTGTTCACGACAGCGAAGTTGTTCAGGTCTGTGAGGTAAACGGTCTGGCGAACGATATCTGCAGGAGTACCGCCGGCGGCTTTAACAATCGCAAAAACGTTGCGGAAAGCCTGACGGCACTGTGCTTCGAAAGAAGCAGGCAGTTCGCCGGAAACCGGGTCTAAACCCAGCTGGCCGGATAAGAAAACCATGTTGCCGCATTTGTAAGCGGTGGAGTAAGTGCCGACAGCGGCAGGGGCGTTTTCTGTAGTGATGATTTCTTTCATTTCAATTCCTTATAAAAACCGCCGTTCCTACCAACTCTTACAAGGTCTCGCGGACCGGCAGTCATCCCTTCATAGCCGAAGTGCGTTCAATGCTAACAGAGAATTTTTGCAGTGACTACACTTCGTCTCAAACTTATTTTTTAGTCAGGTAGCCTTCAGGTTTATAGGCTTGAGAACCCCACAGCGGCACGGAAGAAATAGAGTGTTTAAAGCTGCCGTTCGCGATCTTGGTGGAGTAGCTCAAATAAACCAGTGTTTGGTTTTTAGCATCAAAGATTCTGCGGATTCTCAAAGTTTTAAAGAAAACGCTCTGAGATTTCTTAAAAACCACTTCTCCGTCGGCGCTTTTATCGATTCCGTCGATCATGGCCTGAGTGATCTCGCCGGTCTTAACGCAGGAGACCGAGCTATTGGAAGGATCGCTCAGCTGAAGGGGAGAATTGATGTAAGCCACATGGCAGGTGACACCCGGAACCTGGGGGTCGGTAAAGGCGTCGAGTTTGATGTCTTTGAACGTAAACACGCCTAAGGAGACACTGGCGACTTCCTTATCGGAGCAGCCTGCAAGAAGCAGGGCCGAAAGAGAAGCAGCGACGATTAGAAGTTTTTTCAATTTAATCCCTTCTGTTGCGGTTCAACTTTTTCAATAATGCCTGATGCTCGAGGCTTTTGTTCTCCGCTTTTCATTACTTTGAGTATCTGTTTTGCCTGCCAGTCGAAGTAAGGGTTATAAGTCAGACGAGCAAAGCTGTGCTCACCGTCGTGCGTACCCCAAGCACCGTACCAGACATCAGGATCATTGCGGCAGTCCTGAACGTCTTTAGCAGAAGCACTGTTGCGGCAATAGCGGAATTTGCCGTCCTTTCCGTACCAGACATTGTCCGGCGAGAAGGGAATGGACATATGAGCAAACGACTTGATTCTCAGCTCAGGCAGATAATCGGACTTGGCAACGACTTTCTTGGAATATTTGCCGTCCGGCAGTTTCCCGTACCAAATAATCTTGGATGCGGGATTTGTCAGCGCTTTATCAAAGACTTTGACCAATGACTGGGTATTGATGATGCTGTCATGCTGACTCATCATGACGATCACAGGCTTAGTGATCTTGTTTTTAGTCAGATAGTCATTGGACGTATCCATGGTGTGCTTAAAAGCCACAATGGCATCCATCGGCACGGTGTTGTATTTGAAGGGTGCATCGCCGGCGGTTTTCTTGTCCGGCGCTCTGAGCCACGTCACGAACAAATCTGCGATCGGAGCAAGCTTGATCAAAGATGTTCTAACCTGCATGGCCGGAGAAAACAGCAGCAGGCCTTCAACATCATCGGGATGCTCTTCGGAATAATCCAAAGCCAGGTTGCAGCCGGTGGAGAAGCCGGCGAGCCAAATCTTGGGATACTGCTTCTTTAATAGAGCGACTTGTTCATTTACGGCCTTGGTCCAATCCTCGGAAGTCACTCCGATCATATCTGCCGGGCGCGTTCCGTGTCCGGGAAGGAGCATGGTTCGAACCAGATAACCCTGATCGGCTAATGTTTTTCCGAGGTCGGTAAACGTCCAGGGAGAATCTCCGAGACCGTGGATCATTAAAACCGCTTGGCCGTTCGGATTTTTAGGACGGATTTCAAAAGGCGAGTTGCCTTCGATTTCGGCAACGTGATCGTCCGTTACATAGTGACGTCGTTCTGCCACGTAGGCTTTTGCCTGAATGGCATAAGTATCAAAATTCGGTTGTCCGCCCGGAAGCATATCAGGCGTCGGTTCGGAAGCGCATCCGATCAGGAAGGCAACCGGTAAGGCAATAATTAGCGGCTTGAAGTTCATCCCGTGATTCGAATTTCTAATTGACAAACAATTCACTTCTATCGGTGAATGTTCATTATCGGATAAATGATGCCCTCTAATCCAAGCTTTGCCGCCGGAAAGTCGAAAAAGTTTGTGAAAAAGCTCCTGCGGCAAATCACCGAGAAGCACAAAAAAGAAAAGGCCCGACAATTGAAGGGCCAAAAACGATCTAGGAGGAAAAGCTGAGTAGTGTTTGCGCACTCTCATTGACGATGACTTTACCGCCATATCTCTTTGAATGCTGAAGCAATTTATTTCTGTTGCAAGAGAATGTTAAGAGGCTACATATTTTCCAATTATTGGTAACAACTGAAGAAAATTTGTTACTTTAGCGAGACGGAAAGAATCAAATTTGTCCTTTATTGGAGGAATTTCATTTCGATTATTTCTCGATAGTGATTAAGAGATCGAAAAAAAATATCGAAAAATTAGAAAATTCTTGCATTAAGCCTAAAATATTTAGGAACGAAAGGCAAAAAGAAAATGTCTCAAACTCAAACTACAAAAATTTATTCCGAGCCGCCGATAAAGATAAATCGGACGCTCTACGGTGTACTTCTGGCGACCTTGGCTTCCGTCTTCTGGGGCTCGATGGGTGTATGCGTGCAGTACATCTTTGAAAATACCAACACGCAGCCTCAAGCGTTGTCTTCGCTTCGGCTTTTGTTGTCAGGTACAGTCCTGGTCATCCTGAATTTGTTTTTATCCCGCCGACCGCTGCTGGCTGTTTTGTCGTCACTGAAGGGAACTGCCGGCATCGCACTCAGCGGGCTTGAGCTTCTAGGCGCGCACCTTACATTCTTCATTGCAATTTATTATTCCAATGCAGGGACGGCTGCCATCTTTTTAGCAACAACACCGCTGCTCGCCGGTATCTATTTATTTTTAAGGGGCAAGAAACGCTTTACAGCAAAAGAAGGCTTGTGCTGTGCATTGGCATTCTTTGGCGTTCTACTAATAGTGTCCAAAGGGGACTTCTCAACTTTCCAATTCAACTGGATGGCGGTTTTCTGGGGCATGATTTCCGCCGTTTTTGCATCAATCTATTCCATCCAGCCCAAACCTTTAATTGACCGCTGGGGCGTCGTTCCGGTGGCAAGCTGGGGCATGATGGCCGCCGGCATTGCCGGTCTGTTTCTTGCCAATCCTATTGTTACGGCTGAGGGTTTAGACGCAAAGGCTTGGCTGGCGCTGAGCTATATCGTTTTAGCCGGAACCGTTGCGGCTTTCTGGCTGTATTTGGCCTGTCTGAAATACATTTCTCCAGTCACCGCAGGTCTCGTCGTGTGCCTTGAGCCTACGTCTGCCTATGTTTTCGGCATCATGTTTATGAACCTGAAACTGGGCTGGATTGAATGCGTTGGCATTGCGATGGTAATTTCTCAGGTATTCATACTTTCTATTCGATCTAAGGAGAGGTCATGAGTACTCGGAACATCGATGCGTTAAAATCCCCGAATCTAATACAACTGAACGGCGTCATCCGAGAGGGATGTTTTGCAGTTCATACATGCGAGGAATAAGCAATGAGTCGTTCAGACCAATACGAAACTTTTATGAGAGACGTCTTTGAACACGGCGTCGAAAAATCCGATCGTACGGGTGTCGGCACTCGTTCGATGTTCGGATACCAAATGCGTTTTAACCTTCAGGAAGGTTTTCCGCTTGTCACGACTAAGAAACTGCATCTTCGCTCCATCATTCATGAGCTCCTGTGGTTCTTACACGGTGACTCCAACGTCAAATATCTTCACGATAACAAAGTGACGATTTGGGATGAATGGGCCGATGCCAACGGGGACTTAGGTCCAATCTACGGTGTGCAGTGGCGTCATTGGAAAACCTCTGACGGCGGTTATATTGATCAGATCTCCAATCTGATCCATCAGATTAAAACGAACCCGGATTCCCGCCGTTTAGTCGTCTCTGCCTGGAACGTCGGAGAAATCGATAAGATGGCTCTGCCGCCTTGCCACATGTTCTTCCAGTTCTATGTGGCTCAAGGAAAATTGTCCTGCCAGCTTTATCAGAGAAGCTGCGACATCTTCCTCGGCGTACCTTTTAACATTGCGAGCTATTCGCTGCTCACGCACATGATTGCTCAGCAGTGTGATTTGGATGTCGGTGACTTTATCTGGACCGGCGGCGACTGCCATATCTATAACAACCACTTCGAACAGGTGAAACTTCAGCTGAGCCGTGAGCCTCGTCCTTATCCGAAGTTAATCATTAAGCGTCGTCCTGACTCTATTTTTGATTACAACTTCGAAGATTTTGAAATCGTTGATTATGATCCGTGGCCTGCGATCAAGGCTCCGATTGCGGTTTAATCATTTTTAGTTTTTTAGTATGAAGCCTCATATCAGTCTCATAGTAGCGCGCAGCCGTAACGGTATTATCGGCAAAGAGGGCAAACTGCCTTGGCATCTGCCTGAGGATTTAAAGTTTTTTAAACAGACAACGATGGGCCGTCCGGTCATCATGGGACGGCACACCTGGGAATCGATCGGAAGACCGCTTCCCGGTCGTCAGAACATCGTTTTAACGCAAGACCCAGCCTATAAAGCCGAAGGCGCAACGGTTGTCTCTTCTTTGGATGAGGCACTGAAGCATTTCGGACCGGACGATATCGTTTTCATTATCGGCGGCGCAGACCTCTACCGCCGCGCTCTCCCGTTAGTAGATACGGCATGGGTAACGGAAATTGAGGCCGACGTAGAAGGGGATGCTTCTTTTGATCCGCTTAATAAAGATGAGTGGATGCTTGTATGGAGCGAGGATCATCCCAAAACGGAAGATCAGCCTCTAGGGTATAAGTTTCAGCGCTTTGAACGCGTAAAACATACGGTTTATTAAGATTAGGGCGGGTTTTTGGCCAAAAGACTAAAACTTTATGAATAATTCTTATGATTATTACTACTATTGCTTTTAGTCTAAAAAGCTAAAATACCCACAACCAATCAAAAGCGAAAGAAAATGACGAAAGAATTAATGCAGCTTGAGGTCGACAGTGACCTTAAAAAAGCTTTTTTAGCTTGTGTTTCCAGAGCCTATAACGGCAAGGTCGAGCAGGGAATTCTTGACTTGATGAGAATTTATGTCGAACGCGCACAAGGTACGCCGGGACAGAAAATGATCAAAGAAAAGGTCAAGGAGTACGTCTACGGCGGTGAAGTTCAAGCCGGTCTTTCTCCTCGCGAAATGGAGAAAATCTTCCTCAATAAGACAGAAGAGGACATCGAAGCTGCACGCCTCGATAAGTAAGATTTTTGAAAAAAGAAATGAGAGTCAATTTTCGGACGGCTCTCGTTTTTGTTTGTCTTTTGATTTTCTTCAGGCTAATCCAAACTGCTGGCTGCCTGATTAATCATCGAAACGTCAACGCCGTGTTTCGTAAGTTCTTCCACGACGTTGTCCATTGTCTTATCAAACTTAGGGTTGGAATCCGCGCGCTGCCATAAGTCGGCAACTTCCTGATTACACAACCTGCGGTCTGCGTCCGTGAAAATAATCTCATCTTCAACCGTTCGTCTGCAGACGGAGTCCCTCGGAAGGAGTCTTGCTGACACCACCGCCATATAGGCCATCATTGCATATGTCGGAAGGTTAGGGTCTAGGACTTTTTCGCCCGCTAAATAACGATGAATAAGGGCCTCGATCTGTTTTCTTTTAAGCGAAGCAAACTGTCTCAGCGGAAGGCAGCCTGAAAGGACGGCGGAAGACTTATCGACAGAAGTAATCTGGCAATAAAAGCCGTGACGCTCTCCGGGGCTGACTTCTTTCGCCAAATCCGGATCTGCATTTTTAGCAAGATGGAGATCCAATGTGTAGTCGGGTTTCGGGATATCGAACTGAACTCGCGTTTTATCCTTGTTTGTCTTAGAAACAAAGGACTTTACGATTCCGTAATTACCGAGATATTTCTTTTGAGCGCCTGAAAGATCTGTCTTTACCTGTCGAGCTAAAGCTCGCGGGGTTATATAAAAAATCTTTGGGCTTTCAAAAAGCGTGGTTGCCCCTGAATTAATAAAGCCGTCAATTTGCTCTTGAGCAAAGCTTTCAATAATGTACGTTTCCAGGGGCGAGAGGTTATAACCTTTTGCGATACCGACACTTGCAAAAGTTACTCCGGCCCCGGCGAGCAGGCTGGCTGCAACGAAAGTCTTTGTGTTCAGTTTGCTTAGGCAGTTCATTTTTAGTTGTATTACCAGCGGCGATCCGCAATCTTCATCTGCTGTTCGTCAACGAAGAACCAGAAATCGCGTTCATTCAATGTAACGCGGTGCACAACCAAGCCGGTATCGGCGTCTTTGTATTCAAAGACAACGTTAATCGACTGGTTAGAAAGGAATTGATTTTCTGCCTCAGCGCATAAATTCTCAAAGTTAATGCTCGGCATATCCCAAGGGTCTTCGTCGTCCATATCGAGAAGGTTTCCCTGAAAGCGAGGATGGCTCATTAAGAATTTAAGCACGTCGGCGAGCTGTTCGGTCGGGATGACCCAAAGATGCAAGCCGCCGTCCGAAGTCAGAGATTCAAATACTTCTTTGACAATCTTGTTGTAGTTGATGTCATCCGGAACAGTCAGGATATCTTTCATACCCAGAGGATCGTTCGGGTGTGTGGCATACCATTCCTGGCCGGTTGTTGTCATCGGACCTTCAAGCTTCATACGAAGATCATCGAAGGCAATAAAGCCGAGCGCAAAAGGATTGGCGTTGCCTGCTTTGCGGGCAGCATCAATGAGTTTTGTTATGAGATCTTTTTTTGTCAGCTGCATCTGCGGCTCCTTTACATCTAATAATTCAACTTACAAAGTACCGCATTTTAAACAATTTGTTACGCGGAGTGGGACTAATACGAGCATATTTATTTTGTCGGGTGATTACATCAGTAAGCTTCTGTTAGTTTTTGATTTTCTTTGCTTTGTTCTTTCTAGATCAACCCTTGGAAAGCCCTGTGAGCTCATAGTTACTTGCGGCAAATTTTGATCTGTCTGTTTTATTATTGATCATTAGTTTTTATTTTCGCAGAGGGCTCCGAAAAATGATCAAAAAAGCTTCTTTCCTCGCATTGGTTTCCTGTGCTGTTTTTTCTGCTTCCTGTTATGCAGGACAATATGCACAGGCATTGGGAGACTGTGTATATGACAACCTTTCTAGAGAGGACAAGAATGTGATGACTCAGTGGGCTTTTGTGACTCTCGGAAAAACAGACGCAGCAAAGCAAATCACCGTAATTCCGGAAAGCAAGAATAAGCAAGTCAATAAAGAAGCCAAAAAGCGAATGACTCGCTTGATGACAGAGGCTTGCGCTAGAGAAGCGGCCAATGTTGCACTCCATGAATCTAAAAGTGGCCTTCAGGACGCCGCTGCACAGCTTGGGATCAGACTTGCCAAAGAACAACTTAAGGACAAAACAGATGAAGCTCTGGCTAACCTGTTGAATCCGGGAACTGCAAATGTGCTCAGAGGCGCGGAAGTTCTGAAAGGATTCTTCAAGAAACCACAATAAACAAGCAGGTTCCACGATTCGGAGAATCCGAATGCCTGAAATGTTCGATCCGCCGCATCCCGACAGTAGCTTAGCCTCGGCTCTTGATGCTCTGAATTTGAGCGCAGAGCAATTTGCTTCTAACTTGTCCGTTTCATCGAAAAGCATTTCACAAGTAATCAGAGGCGAGGCACCGATTACACCTGAATTGGCTGTCAAGTTTACTTCTGCTATTTCCGGACCTGACTCTGCGATGTGGCTCCGTATGCAAGCGACTTACGATGATTGGCAAAGGAAGCACCACAATCCCCAGGAACTTTAGAAAACCCAATATCCTCTTGATGAAAAGTTCCTCTTTTTTGATATCTGTTTGGGATCAATATCGACTGCACTAAAAAGAGAATCGACCTAAACGACTCCACCCAAGTCGTTAGGCCGAAATTCTTTACCGTTTCAAGATTAGATCAGTTTCTTTTCTTTCTTGAAAGCGTCAACAACGGGACCTGCAGCATGCGGGTTGGTCATCAGCATCGGATCAACCAGCTTCTTAGCTTCCTCGACTGTCATCAGACCCATTTCTACGACAGCTTCACGAACGTTCTTTCCGGTTTGTTCGCAGTAATGAGCTACCTTGACGCCCATCGGATAGCCAAGCGCTGTTGCAACAACCGTACTCAGAGCGATAGAGGAGTTGGCTTCCTGAGCGCATCTTTCTTTGTTGGCGGTCATTCCGTCAACGCAGTGGACACGCAGGATCTCAAGTTCGCTGTTGATTAACTGGAAGTTTTCGAATAGGCACTTGTAGAAAGTTGCATCCCAAACGTTCAGGTCAAGCTCGCCTTCGTCATAGGCCATGGAGATGGCGACGTCATTGCCGACGACCTGGTGAGAGATCTGGATAACCATTTCCGGAACGGTTGGGTTAATCTTGCCCGGCATGATAGAGGATCCCGGAGAAAGGGCGGGAACGTTGACTTCCATGAAGCCGGAACGAGGGCCGGAACCCATCAGTCTGAAGTCTTTGCAGATCTTGGAAAGTGTCATTGCCACTTCTTTGAGGACGCCTGAGACTTCAACGATGAAATCAGGATTCTGGAAACCGTCGAAAAGGTTTTCCATCGGTTTGACTTCTTCGCCGTACTGTTTGCTAAGTTCCACATAAAGCGCATCTTTGTAGCCTGGGGCTGCGCTAAAGCCGGTACCGACAGCGCTGCCGCCCATCACGATTTCAAAGCAGCCGGGACGGAGATGTCTGACTTTTCTTGCCATGCGTTCAACAACGGAAGCGTAGCCGCTGAATTCTTGGCCGAGTGTCAAAGGAAGAGCGTCCTGAATACAGGTTCTGCCGACTTTAACGACGTCTTTGAACTCTTCTTCTTTCTTACGTAAAGAAGCTGCCAAAAGGTCCAACTGTTTGATGAGTTCATCAACACGACCGATCATACCGAGGTGAGTCGCAGAAGGAATCGTATCGTTGGTGGACTGACCCATATTGACATGAGTGTTCGGATGAACTTTTTCTGTTCCTTTATGACCAGTCAGGATTTCATTGGCGCGGTTGCCGATGACTTCATTCACATTCATGTTGACGCAAGTGTAGCCGCCGCCCTGCCACATATCGAGCGGGAACTGGTCATTGAATTTGCCTGTCAGCATTTCGTCGCAGGCCTGAGCAATGGCCTTTGATACGTCGGCCGGCATAGCACCGATCTTGCCGTTGGCAATGGCAGCTGCTTTCTTAATCTGTGCCAGTGCGTAGTGCATGTCCGGATAGAAAATAACAGGAAGATTCGCTGTACCTGATACTTTCTCCATACGGTGTGTTTGGATGCCGTAGTACTGATCGTTCGGGATCTCCATTTCACCGAGGCAGTCCCGTTCAATTCTTACGTCTGTCATTGTTTCTCCTTGAAACGTTGTTGTGAATGAGCACATTGTGGATGAGATTGTGAAGAGAAGCGATTAAGGTAAAAAATTCCATACTTGAAATTAAGTTTTTCTTCACTTGAGCGATTGAGACTTAAAGGTAGAAATCGTGAAAAAAGATCAAAAAAAATCCCCCGTCTGGTTCGAATACGGGGGAGGCAGGATAATGCCTGGATATCAAAAAACCTCTTGCCAAAAAGACTCACGCTGTATTGCCTCATTTTGCTTACTTCAGTTAGAGTATTCTGAAGGTTTTCAACTTCTATCTCCAGCAACATAAGAAATTTAGAAGGATAAGTTAAGTTTTGCTTTAATCAAAAGCAAAAGCGTATAGGTCTAATTCAACAACACCATCGGCTTCATCAGTTATGTCGTGTGCAGATGAAACTCAAAGGCAGATACTAAAAAGGTTTTAGAGTGGTGCTTGCGTGGTGGAAGCTCTTTTTGTACGAGGATCCTCTGTAAGTCAATCGTCGATCAGCCGCGTTTAACAACTGTCGGCTCAATACCTTGTCTTTTGTAGGCGACATAGCGATGCCGCCCCTCCGTTAATTCGGGATCGTCTCTGCCGACAATATCGATAATTTTAGGGAAACGTTCCATCAAGGCCTTTGTATCAATTGGCGCGCCGTGCGTTAGAAGAACTAAAAGCTCGGCATCGGGAAGATCAGCCGCATGAGTGGAAAGGGCCACGCCGCCTCTTTGCATATCCAGTGTATTAGGACGGCCGTGGGGAATAAAAGAGGTGGGCTCGAACGCCCAAAGCATATTATCAAACCGACGAAGTTCATCATCCGTTTCCAAGAGTACACACGCAGACACATTCAGCCGCTGCGCTTTACGCATGGCCAAACAAGCGTATTTGAAACGGTTTTCAACACCGGTATGAAATGCTAAATCTGACATGACTGAAATCTTGTCATATTCGATGTTTTGAATCAAGCGAGTGCGCATACTTAGTGCCAAAAACAAAAGGCCGGGCGAACCGACCTTTTGTTCAAAGCAATTCAGCCTTAATACATGAACTGATAATTCAGAGTGACATTCTGTCCGAAGCTGCCGTGTGCGCCTGCAGCTGCGCCATACATAAATCCGAAAGAATGCTGTCCCTTCGTCAGCTGAAGGCCCACTTTACCTCGATAGGTGACAGAGTTTGCAAATCTGCCGGAACCTCCTTCCTCTCCACTGAAATAGGTCTTGCGCTTTCCGGCTGTCGGAATGACGGCCAAATCGATCATCGTGCGGGACTTCCAGCCAGCAGCACAGGTGTACTCAAAACCTGCGTTAACGCCAACGGGGAACTGCCAGATATTGGAGCCTGACATGTTCACAGAACTTGGCTCCGGCGTTTCTCCCGGTTCGAGGTTATCAGTACCGTCCGACTTCAAGGCTCCATTGGAAAGATGCGTGAAGCGAACGCCGTAGTAAGGAACGAAAGAAATTCCGCCCGCGACAAAGCTGGTTTCAAAACGAAGGCCTGCATTGAGTGCGTGGGAATTACGATCCTCAATGTCGTGTTTGCCGTCATCTTTCTGATGGGTATAGCCCAAATTAGCTATGACATTAACTTTTTTTCCAGTCCAAGTTCCGTAAAGGTTGGCGCCATACCAATGAGAGTCAATCTTTAAATCATCTTCACCTTCATTGTCATACCACTTCAGCTTACCAGCGCCCCCGTTCAAAGCGAGGCCTAAGCGGAAATTGTCAGCAATAACATGGTCGTAACCAAAGACACCCCCAGCACCTTTGTTTTTGAACTTACCAAAGTCGCCGGTACGGTTAATTCGGTGCGTCATGCCATAAGCTTCAACCCAAGGATCGCCTTGTTTAAAGGTACGGTCCCAGCCGTTAAACAAAGGACCGGACATGGACAATCTTGAATCAATCACGTCCTGGTTGATATTGTTCACATCGTAAAGATTGGCAGTGAACATATCAGCACTGGCGGCTGCTGAAAACACAGCCAGAGCGAGGGGTGCAAGTCGAATCAGTTTCATTTTTCTCTCCGGGAAAAGAATTAGGCCTGAGGCAGCTTAGAAAGCTGTTCCTTGTTGGAAGCGAGCAGCTGTTCGTTGCTGGCCAAACGGCTTCTTTCCTGTTCAATAACTTTAGCAGGGGCCTTCTTAACAAAGTTTTCGTTGGAAAGCTTTGTGTTGGCCTTAGCGATTTCATTTTCTAAGCGGGTAATCTCTTTATTCAGACGTTCACGTTCAGCGGCAACATCAACTTTGATGATCAGCATGAGGCTGAAATCGTCAACGACTGCCACCGGAGCAGCGGAGCCGACAGGACGAACGGTTTCGAGATCATCTGTGAAGATCACTTCTTCCAAACGGCCGAGCGTCTGGAGATAAGGCGTGAGTTTCTCGGCTCTTGCGCGAGCTTCTCCGTCACGGCTGCTGATAGCCAGTGGAACTTTCTTAGAAGGAGGCACGAGCATGCCGCTTCTGAGGTTGCGGATGGCATCAACCATGGCTTTAAGTTCATTGATCGTCATGTCCGCCTGTGTGTTGACCTTTGCCGGGTCATAAACGGGATAGGACTGAACCATCAGAGAATCGACGGAATTTTCGCTGCGGACACCGGCAACAACAGAGACCTTCTGCCAAAGTTCTTCCGTAATGAAAGGAATGATCGGATGAGCCAGGCGCAGCGTCTGCTCAAGAACGGTAACCAGTGTATGGCGGGTAGCTCTCTGAACAGCTTCGTTGCCTTGGTTGAGCTGGACTTTAGAAAGTTCAAGATACCAGTCGCAGTACTGGTTCCAAATGAAGGAGTAGATTGCGTTGGCAGCGTTATCGAGACGGTAGTCTTCAAAGGCCTTACGGACTTCCTGAACAGTACGTTCGAACTCGGACCAAATCCACTGATCTGGAGCGGAGTATTCCATCGGAGCATTCGGATCAAGACCGCAGTCTTTGCCTTCAATGTTCATCAGAACGAAGCGTGTGGCGTTCCAGAGCTTGTTGCAGAAATTGCGGTAACCGTCGGCGCGTTTGACGTCGAAGTTCACATTACGGCCGAGGGTTGCATAGGCAGCCATCGTGAAGCGCAGGGCGTCCGCACCGATTTCATTGATGCCTTCCGGGTAATGCTTGCGCAGTTTCCTTTCAACGATCGGAGCTTTTTCGGGCTGACGAAGGCCGGTCGTATTCTTCTTGACTAAGGATTCGAGATCAACGCCCTGGATGATGTCGAGCGGGTCCAAAGTATTGCCTTCGGACTTGGACATCTTGTTGCCTTCGGCATCACGAACCAGGCCGTGAATGTAGACATTCTTAAAGGGGACGCGCCCTGTGAAGAAACGAGTCATCATGATCATACGAGCAACCCAGAAGAAAAGGATGTCGTAACCGGTCACAAGAACAGAGGAAGGCAGATAAATATCGAAAGCCTTCGGATCGTTAATTAATGTAGAGAAGGGCACGAGGGCAGAAGAGAACCAGGTATCGAGAACGTCTTCATCACGATGAAGCTTGACGCCCTCTCCCGCTTTCTGCTGAGCTTCTTCTTCGGTATGAGCAACATAAACATTGCCTTTGTCGTCATACCAAGCCGGGATCTGATGCCCCCACCAGAGCTGACGGGACAAGCACCAATCTTGAATGTTAGAGAGCCAGTCTTTGTAAACTTTCTGCCACTGTTCCGGAAAAATATTCACCAGATTTTCCTGAACGGCTTCCAAACCGAGGTCAGAAAGAGACTTGCCTGGATAACGGCTGCCTTCCGGAGCGGGCTTACTCATTGCCAGGAACCATTGTTCTGAGATCATCGGTTCAACTACCTCACCGGTTCTCGGCACCAACGGAACCATGTGTTTATGCGGTTTGATACCGACGAGAAGGCCCTGGGCCTTCAAATCTTCGATGACGGCTTTACGAGCTTCATAACGATCCATGCCGCGGTATTTTTCGGGCACGTTATCGTTAAGATGTGCCGTTTTGGTCATGATGTTGACCTGCTCCAGGTTATGGCGCTTACCGACTTCAAAGTCATTGAAGTCGTGAGCCGGCGTAATCTTCACGCAGCCGGAACCGAACTCTTTATCCACATAATCGTCAGCGATGACGGGGATTTCTCGGTCTGTCAGAGGAAGCTTCAGTTTCTTTCCCACTAAATCTTTATAGCGTTCGTCTTCCGGATTGACCGCAACAGCTTGGTCGCCGAACATAGTTTCCGGACGAGTCGTTGCAACGACGACGCCTTCGGAGCCGTCAGCAGCCGGATAACGAATTTCCCAAAGATGTCCGTCTTGTTCTTTCGGTTCGACTTCCAGGTCGGAAACAGAAGTCTGAAGTTTTGGATCCCAGTTAACGAGGCGGCGCCCTCTGTAAATCAGGCCTTTTTCGTAAAGATCAACGAAACAGTCAACCACCACCTTGGCAAGATCATCGTTCATCGTGAAATAGAGGCGGTCCCAGTCAAGGGTGTCTCCTAAGCGACGCATCTGCTTGAGAATGTTGCCGCCGGAATATTCTTTCCACTTCCAAATTTCATTCACGAAATCGTCGCGAGGCATATCGCGGCGATTCTTACCCTGAGCTTCCAGTTTGCGTTCAACAACGATCTGAGTTGCGATACCGGCGTGGTCGGTTCCCGGCAGCCACATCGTGTTGTAGCCGTTCATGCGATAAAAACGGGTCAGGGAGTCCATCACGCTGTGGTTGAAGGCGTGACCCATGTGAAGAATACCGGTGATGTTCGGCGGCGGCAGCTGGATAGAGAAAGAGGGCTTGCCTTCTTCAAGGCCGGCCTTGAAATAACCTTGTTGTTCCCAGAAGGGATACCACTTGGCTTCAATCGAAGCCGGATCGTAACTCTTAGCGAGTTCTTTGTTCTGTGTTTCGCTCATGGTGCTGAAATGTGAATATGCGAATCAAAAATAGAATTTTTTATTTTCTCACGTATTGAGGCTTTCCGCGAAAAATAAGAAAAAGTCGGAAAATTTGACTGTAAACGTATGAAATTTTGGAGAAACGGAAAGGGGCATATGAGGAGAAGTATGACCGGAATCAGAAGATAAAAATGGGATAACCATTTCTTATTCAAAAAATAATTCTTCCTAATGCTATTTGGCTGGAAGCGTTTTTCTCGTTAATTTGATCTCGCATTTACTCAAGGAGGAAACAATGCACATCAAAAAATGCTTTACAGCCATATTTATTTCCAGCGCTTTTTTATCCGCCGGATTAGTTAATTCTCATGCAGCCGAAGCTCCGGTTCAGCAGCAAAAAGTTGCGAAGCCAAACGTCGTGATCCTGGCCACAGGAGGAACAATCGCCGGCTCTGCCGCCAGCAACACCCAAATGACGGGCTACAAAGCTGGTGCGCTAGGTATTGATGTTTTGCTGCAAGCTGTCCCTGAGATTCACAAGGTTGCCAATGTCAAAGGTGAGCAGATCTCCAATATTGGATCTGAATCAATGAACAACAAAATTTGGCTGAAATTGGCCAAGCGTATAAATGAATTGCTTGCCAAACCTGACGTAGACGGTATCGTGATCACACATGGCACTGACACTCTTGAAGAAACAGCTTATTTCCTGAACCTTGTGACAAAATCCGACAAGCCAGTCGTCATCATAGGAGCTATGCGTCCGGCAACAGCTATTTCCGCTGACGGTCCTGTGAATATCTTGAATGCCGTAAATCTTGCCGCATCTAAGGATGCTAAGGGCAGAGGTGTACTGATTGCCATGAATGACAATATTAATGGCGCCAGAGATGTTCAAAAAACAAACACTCTAAGAGTTGACACTTTTCAAAGCCCGGAACTCGGTTACCTCGGTTACTTTGAAAACGGCCGTCCGGTTTTCTATAAGGCTACAACCCGTAAGCATACAATAGATACCGAATTCGATGTCAGCAATCTAAACGATCTTCCTCGAGTCGACATTATTTACTCTCATGTGAATGATGACGGAAGAATGGCCGAAGCTGCCGTTGCCAACGGCGCAAAAGGTATCGTTCATGCCGGAACTGGGAACGGCTCTATTCATGAAGCAGCTGAACCAGCTCTTTATGACGCTGCCAAGAAAGGTATCGTTGTCGTGCGCTCTGCCAGAGTTCCAAACGGCCCGACGATTGAATCTACAGCTGCTTGGGATAAGGCAGGATTTGTTCACGCCGGCACGCTCAATCCGCAAAAAGCAAGAATCCTGCTGCAGTTGGGTTTAACCAAGACCAATGATCCGCAGAAGATTTCGGAAATGTTCAAACAATATTAATTAAATTAAAGGTTTGAAATAAGACGGAGCCCAGAATAAACCGGGCTCTTTTCTTGTGTCAGTCCCCAAGAAAGGAAATAAACTAAAAAAGAGGTTTTTTCCTGGTGCGTTACAAGAATTAACCCCTTAATAATTTAGTGATTATTGAATCTAAGAAATCTATTCAATTAAGGTTAACTCTACAAACAACATAAATTTTTTCTATAAGAAAGATTAAAAATATTTAATGTAGGAGGAATTTTTAGGACCCTGTCGGAAACTTGAGGTATGCAGACGAGGACTTGAAAATGAACTTCATATCTAACCTTGTAGAAAGCCTTTTCTTCAGATCTGACTCAATGAGATATTGGTCCGCTTCGCTTTACGGCCTTGAGTCGATCAAAGGAAAAGCGAAAAACCTTTCTGATCCCACAAAGCCCGAAATAAGTTTTGAAATTCTTGTGCCGAAAGAAACCGGAAAGATAAAAAAAGAAAAGCTCAAAACTTTGCCGGTTGTTCTTTACTTCCAAAGCGCTCAATTCAATATGAGTTACAGCATGCAGCAGGTCGCTTTTCTTGCACTTGAGAGCGTCCCGGTTATTTTGTTTGACTATCAGGGCGTTGGGGAAACTGAAGGTGAGGCTCGATTAGACAATTTAGACAAAGATGCAGGTGCGGTTTGGGAATGCGTCAAGAATTCTGATTTGATAAAGGGAAGAAAACTTGTTCTTTTCGGTCAAGGCGTTGGGGCCGATGCTGCGCTTCGTTTCTACCTCAGCCATAAGGATCAAGTGAAAGGTGTTGTCCTTGAATCCATTTACGCATCTCAAAAAGGTCTGATTCAGGAAAGACACGGATTTATTCTTGGCGATCTTTTAGCCAGGACTTTAAAGGAAACAGATATTCAGCCCGCGCAAGCGATCACCCTCGTTACATGCCCCTTAGTCGTCGTTAATCCTGGAAAAGATAATTTTGTGAGAAAAGGACAAAGGAAACTTTTCGAGTTCTCTCTTCCAAAACAGGCAGAAATTTGGAATGTTCCCGGCAAGAACTATTTATGCGTATTTGCCGACAATAATTCGCCTGTCCGAGAAAAATTATTAGATTTCATAAAGAATGTCGATTAATCAAAAAGATATTTTCAAACATTTTTCGAGTTCTCAAGAAGTGGCGGGGGAACATTTTTTTTCTCGTTCCTTCTCAGTGTTTATGAAGGTTATGGAGGAAAAGAAGTTTTCGGCAGCCGCTGTAAAACTTCAGCTCACACAATCCTCAATCTCTCAAACGATTGCGGGACTTGAAAGGTCTTTGGGAGTGGACCTGTTTAACAGAGAAAGCAGGCCTCCCCAACCGACAAAAGAAGCGGTCAAACTCTACGAGGCGCTCAAAGAAAGCGAAAAGAACGTAAGCCAAATCTTAGTCAATATTCAGTATGAAAATCTTGTCAAGCCTGCTGTTCGTATCGGCCTGATTGAATCTGCGGGGAAAGTCATTGCTGCAGATCTCTGCAAACAGATGCAGAAAACCCTCGGTCTCGTTTCTCTTACGTCCGAACCCAGCGGAACTTTGATGGAACAATTGAAAGAGGGAAGCTTGGATATTGCTGTATTGGCCGGAGAGGAAAGTCATGAAGACATTAATAAGTATTTTCTTGGGGAAGACCCTTGGTATTTTATATTTCCGAAAGAATTTACCCTGAATCAAGAAAAATTGACTTTTGAAAAACTCAAGCTTTGCGGTCTTCCCTTTATCTATCATTCAAAAGAAACCGCTGACGGAGGCTTGCTCAATGAATACTTCAGAAAGCACAATTTATATTTTCCGAAGGTTTTTGAAATACAAAGCAACGCCTTTGTTTACGACCTTGTCGGTGCGGGCCTGGGCTGGTCCGTGTCGCATATGCTTGGTTTAATGTCGCACGAGAAAAATACCCTGAATATTTGTCCTATTTCTGATGACTTTAATCCAAGAAAGATATATTTCTGTGTCCGCAAGGATTTCGACGTGAGAATTTCTAACCTTGTTCTCGATTGTGTCCGAGGTCTAATCGAAAGCCTCCGAGCTGTCAAACATGACCAGTAGAAATCGAGTAGGGTTTCGCTGAGTTCTAGCGAACACCCTCTCACACCACCGCCCGTACCGATCTGGTAGGCCAAGTCACCTTGGTTTTACGGCGGTTTCTCAACGTTCTAACCTTTATAGCACCCTAGCCATGACCAACCTCTTCGTTTGAGGAAGTCTGTGGTCAGAGTGGTCGCAAGAATGTGACTGTTGGATATTCGCCAATAACCCTTTCGGGTACAGCCCCAGTAATAAGCTCTGGCAGGATCCGCCCCTAGTTTTATAAGGGCTTTTATCCTCGTCTTCACCTTTTTCCAAGTTTTCCACAAGAGCTGGCGGATACGGCGCCGTATCCATCGGTCTACCTCTTGTGTCCACCTTTGGGCATCTGCTAGTTGGAAGTAGTTCATCCACCCCCGAAGCTTCTGCGCTAGCAGCTGTTTCACATTCTCTATGCTCGTTCTTGGGTTCCGGGTAAGTAGTTGTCTGATCGTGTCCTTGAGCTTTTGTTTGCTCTTTTTGTGGATCGTCAGTCTTACTTCCCCTTTTGCCTGACTGAAGTAGAAGCCGTATCCTAAGAATTTCGTTCGTGAGCTCGTTACAAGGCTAACGTGTGATTTTTCCTGGTTTACTTTCAACAGCATCTTGTCCTGCACGAATCTTGTCAGACTTGCCAGGGTTCTTTCTGCCGCTCTTCTACTCTTACAGATACAGATCAGGTCATCAGCGTATCTTGCAAAGCGGTGTCCCCGTTTCTCCAGTTCCTTGTCCAATTCATCTAGATAGATGTTGGCTAGGAGCGGCGATAGTGGGCCGCCTTGCATAAGTCCTATCTCCGTTGGTTTGGTTTCCCCATTGATCTGGACACCCGATCGGAGCATTTTGTGGATCAGCGAAATGACTCTGCCGTCTTTGATTTTAAGTGACAGCTTTCTGATTAGTCGGCTGTGGTTCACCGTGTCAAAGAATTTGGCCAAGTCCATGTCCACTGCCCATCGATAGCCTTGATCGGCTTCCGCCGCTGTGACTCTGAGAGCATGGTGAGCGCGCATGTTCCGTCTGAACCCGAAGCTACGGTCCGAGAAGTCTCTGTCATAGGCCCAGTCAAGTACTTGGGCTGTTGCTTGTTGCACAAGACGGTCTATGACTGTCGGGATTCCCAGATCCCGGAACTTGCCGGGTTCGTCTTTTGGAGTGCTTACTCTTTTCACAGGGGAGGGCCTGTAAGTTCCCTCCTTAATCGCCTTTGTAAGCTGGCCGGGATGGTTACGTATCCAGTCGAGCAGTTGCCCAACTTCCATTCCGTCAATCCCGGGAGCCCCTCTGTTGGCTACTACTCTTTTGAGTGCTTCCTTCAGATTAGAAGGCTCCAGTATCGCCTCTAAGGTAATGCCTGCGTATAAATTGAGGTTATGTGTGTCTTCTTCTGTTTCTATGGACGCGGGCGGACCCTTTTGTGCAGGTTTAGCCGCATTCCGTGCGCCTTGCCCGCATGAAGGTTTTTCATTGTTTCTATCCATGGATTCCCTTTGTCGTAGTTGCAGTAACACACTCCGTTAAGATTCGGGCCTTTCTCGGCTACTGCTACCGAGTACTATGCCCTCTGCTGACCACTCACGGCAAGTTTTACTCCGCCAAGCCGACTGGCTTGCGTCCGTGAGTTCTCCTCGGGTAAGAACGAACTCTTTCCCATCACGTACCTTCGGTCTTTACATTGCCTTCTCCGTGTGGCCTTAGGGCTTCAACTTGTTATGCAGTCTTACCCGACAGCATGTGCCTGAGACCGTTCCTGTTCGTAAGGTCAATGGTTTGCCTCGGGCTTCCTTCAGTCGGAACCTCGCGATTCAGACCTTGCCTCTGGCTATGTGCTTGGCGCCACCGCCCGCACTTCGGGACTTTCACCCTGTAGAGTTCGCTCATGCCGAGCGCACATAGAAAAGGGAGGTGATTTACCTCCCAAGTTCTTAATTAAGACTCATTATCTTCTTTGAGCCTTCAGCTGACCGCGTTTTTCTTTTTCTTTGGTGATAAAGCCCATAAAAGCCAACATGGTCATAGCACCGAGACGAGCTGTGATACCTGACGGATCATATTGAGGGGCTACTTCAACTAAGTCGAAAGCCACGACGTTTCCTTTCTTAGCAATTCCCTCTAAGACGTCTGTGACGAAGTTATAGTTCAAACCGCCTGGGGAAGGAGAGCCGACACCGGGGGCCGTGCTCATGTCATATCCGTCGATGTCTATCGTGACAAAATAGTTCTTGGACTCAGGAATCATTTTGATGACTTCTTCGGCTCCAAGAGACAAGGCTTTTCTGGAAGGGATAACAACAGAACCATAATCATAGGCTGATTGGAAGTCTTCTCTAGTGTTGCTTCCTAATCCGCGCATACCGATTTGGCACATTTGAGTAAAGTGCGGCATCTCAGAAATCATTCTCATCGGAGATCCGTTGGTCCATCTCCTCTTGCCGAAATCCAAATGGGCATCAAACTGAACTACGCAAAGATCGCTGTACATATCCAATGCACGGGCAGTCGGGATAGTTACGGAGTGATCGCCGCCCATAAAAACGGGGAGTGCACCTTTAGAAATAATCTTTCTTGCAGCTTCCGTCACATTATCGAAGCTCGCATGAAAGTCCATTGGATCCATGTCGACGTCTCCTGCATCAACAACTTTTACAGGAGCTTCTAAGTACTGAGTCATTCTCTCAGGATCCCAGAAACCGGCATCTCCTCGTCCGTAATGGCAGGAGACCTCGCGGATTCTGCGGGGACCGAACTTAGTACCGCTCAGGTAAGGAGCACCCATATCGTAAGGAATACCCATGACGCAAACGTCTGCGTCATCTAATTGATCCAAATCCGTGCAGATCGGATATTTCGCAAAGCTTGCAATTCCGGTAATCGGAAGGTTATGAATAATCTTTGGCATCGTTTCTCCTAAAATTTTGAAGTTCTGGGATTAGCTTAAAGAGAAAGTTTCGAAGGTCCAAAGAGCATTAATTAAAGAGGATAAGATCTTTAATTAAATTTAAGAAAATTCAGCCAACTAACGGATTATCCTGAATTACCATCTTCTGAAAATTATGAAAAAATTAATCGAGAAATAACCAATCTGAAGAAAAATGAGCGACCTCAATCTCATTAATACATTGCAGCTAAAAATTTTTGTTACCGTGGCCGAGGAACGGACGCTTAAAGCAGCAGCTGTAAAAATAGGTCAAACACCTTCGGCGATCAGCCAAAACATCAAAGCATTAGAGAACTTTCTCGGAGTAACGTTATTCGAACGGGATTCAAGACCGATTCTGCTGACTAAAGCCGGAAGGCGTTTATTTGCCCTGGCAAGAGAACTTTTACAGAAAAATGATGAAATCTTAGAAGCAGTCAGAAGTGAAAAGAAAAAATATGAGACCCTTCGCTTAGGGCTCGGGGAGTCGGCGGCAGGTTCTTTCGGGCCCCAGCTTATTGCAGAGCTCAATAAAATCATCACTTCCGTGGATGTCGTTTCCGGCCTGACACTCCCACTGGTATCGGCATTGATGTCTGAAAAAATAGATGTTCTTCTTTCACCTTACCCGATTAAAGACGAAGGAGAACTCGAACGAGAAGTCCTTTTCCAAGAAGATTTTGTATTAGTTGTGAAAAAGGGTCACGAACCGATCATTTCGGAAGAGGCGTTTCAAACGTTGATTATCTCTCGGCCCTTGATTGAATATAACCAGGACAGTTCCGATAGAATTCAGGCCGACCGCTTACTTAGATCTCTTGGGCAGAAGCCGGCATTGCACACTTCAGTGTCCACAAGTTATTTAGTCGTAGGATTGGTATCTCAATTGGACGGATGGTCGTTGATTCCCCCATTCAATCTTTGGGCTGCAGGCCTTAGTAGCAGTGAGGTTGATTTTTATCCGATCCCGGGCCGTTCGCTGACCAGAACTTACTGGATGGTTCGTAAACAGATCAGGAATCATGCTCTCTCTCAATTGGTCGGAGAAATAACCAAAAAGGTGCTGACAGAGCGTTTTTTGGTCAAAATGGAACGCCAGCTCCCGGGACTTTCTCGATTTATTCATGTTCCCGGCAAATAACAAAAAGGGCTTTGGCAATTACAACCTTGCCAAAGCCGGGGAGGATTTAGAAATTTTTATGAAGGGTTTCTTTTCTTACTGTTTTTGCTTTTCTCCCTTCCATCGAGCGATGACTTCAGCCATTTTCTCGGGGTTAACCAAAAGTGCCGGATCCAAAAGCATATCTGCTTCTTCCTTGGTCATGATTCCCATCTCAAGAACGGCATCGGCAACAGCTAAATTGTGTTCCTGTGCATACTTCGCAACTTTGACGCCTTCAGGGTAGCCTAGCGTAGCTGCAACGACGGTGGACAAAGCAATGGTTTCTTTCGCTTCTTTTGCACAGCGGTCACGATTTGCTGTAATACCATTGATACATTTGTCAATAAAGAGCGGAATCACTTTCGTCAGCAAATCGAAGGACTCAAAAAGATTCTTGTAAAGTGTAGGAGCCCAGACACTGATCTCTAACTCACCCTGTTCAAAGGCCATGGAAATAACGACATCATTACCGCAGGTTTGCTGAGCGACTTGACTGACGAGTTCAGGGAGGATCGGGTTGATCTTTCCGGGCATGATGGAAGATCCCGGAGAAAGAGAGGGCAGAGTAATTTCTCCGAACCCAGCTCTCGGACCGGAACTCATAATTCTCAGGTCTTTTGCGATTTTTGAAATACCGCAGGCTGCCTGCTTCACGGCTGCAGATACTTTTACGCAGAAGTCATCGTTTTGCATACCGTCAAAAAGGTCGGCCGTGCTTTTAACGTCTTCACCGAGCTGAACGGAGAGATGTTTATAGAAAGCTTCCTGATACCCTGGAGCTGCACCCAAACCCGTTCCGACCGCTGTAGCACCGACCAGCAGATAGAAGCACTCTGCTCTTAAACTGCGGATGTTTTCTGCCTGACGGCGGCAAAATTCGGCGTAGCCTCCGAATTCTTGCCCAAGCGTTAAGGGAACGGCATCCTGAAGGCACGTTCTGCCAACCTTGATGACATCGGCAAATTCAATAGCTTTCTTTGCAAAAGCGTCTGCAAGCTTGTCGAGTTCCGGTGCTAATTTATCCAATGCCGGATAAATGCAAAGGTGTTCTGCACTCGTAACAATATCATTAGTTGACTGTCCCATATTGACATGGGTATTGGGATGAACTTCATCTTGTCCTTTATGACCGGTCAGATGTTCGTTCGCAAGGTTGCCGATCACCTCATTTACGTTCATATTGACGCAGGTGTAACCGCCGCCTTGGAACATATCCAGCGGAAATTGGTCATCATATTTGCCGGTAAGTACTTTGTCGCAAGCCCAAGTAATGGCTTCGGCTCTTCTTTCATCTAAGGCACCGATCTCTTTGTTTGCTAAGGCAGCGGCTTTTTTCATCTGCACTAAAGCTCTGTGGAGGTAGGGATATTTAATAACCTTCTCACCTAGAATGCCCGATACTCCCATGACGCGAAGGGTCTGGATTCCGTAGTAAACGTCATCCGGGACTTCCATTTGGCCTAAACAGTCTTTCTCAATACGGCTCATAACTTTCCTTTAGAAATTTGAGGTTAACGTTTTATCTTTCTATGAACATTCTCCGATAAAACGGTTAACATCGTTAAGTAGATAAGTGATTTTTAACGATGACGATTTGATTTCCTTATAAGAGCTTCGCCAGACGTTCAATATGCTTGAGCAGAAGGTAGTTACTCACGGAAATTCCGATTGGAGTCTGGAATGCGAAATTTTTCTCTCGAATTAAATCAGCTGAAAGTGTTCATGGAAGTTGCAAAGGATTGCAATATGACACGAGCCGCACAAAAGCTCGGCCTTACTCAGCCGGCAATTTCGACTGTCATTAAAAAAATAGAGAATGGTCTGGGAATTGAACTTTTTGATCGGGCCTCTCGTCCGATGAGACTTACTGCAGCCGGACACGTTCTTTTTAAACGAGGTAATGGCGCTATTGAACTCATCGAAACCATCCTTGCGGATATGTACAGGACAGCCAATGGAAAAAATCCCGATATCAGGCTCGGTTGCTCTGAGGCCATTATGAATATTTTCGGGGGTGAATTAGTTTCTCTTTTGGCTTCCAAACCCGGCAGACTAACGCTATCCAGCGGAACCTCTCTTGAAGTTTCCGATAAATTAAGAAACAAAGAAATTGACATCTCTTTGTCCACTGATCCTTTAACAAAGGACGACGGAGTTCAGAATATTCAGCTTCTTGAGGATGAGTTTCTTTTGGTTATCCCGAAAGAAATCCACGACAAAATTCGGCCGAAGTCAATTTCCGACTTAAATGAATTTTTAGAGAAAACGCCATATGTAAGAGCGGGAAAAACTACGATGGATTACTTTCAGACAGAAAGGCTTCTTCGTACGCTCAACTTTCAGAAGTTCGATTCGATCGAGATCGATTCGTGCCTCGCTATGGCAATAGTCGTCGCGGAAGGCAACGGCTGGGCCATTTTGCCTACTTTCTCTTTACTTCAGGCAAGCTATTTTCTGCCTCAGCTTTCTTTTCTCTCTTTTAAAGGAAAAAATGCTGAACGACGATTCTATATTTCTTATGAAGATACAGTATTTGAACCGACGGCAGAGAACATTTCTTCAAGCCTAAAAACATACCTTCATGAAAAGGTAATACCGATGGTTCGTGAACTCAAACCCGGACTCGAGAAGTTCATTAAGGCTTAATCCGACAGAAAGCAGCGCCTGATTAAGCCTTACGGAATTATTTGAAAGACTTTCGATAAATTTCAGCGCAGTCTTCAATTGTTAAGAGCGTCGGATCGCATTCAAAAGCCGGCGCTAGAGATTCTCTGACTTCTTTTGCCATTGCAGGAAGCTCTTCGGCTTTGATTCCGAATTCACTCATTGTTAAATTGGAGACTCCGCAGTCTTCTAATAATTTATCGAGCGCAGAAAGAAAATCCTGAGGTTCGGAGGCATTTTTATTCCCGAGAGCGCGAGCCATGTCAATGAATTTTTGGCGGCAAAGGCCTTTGTCGATAAAAAAGCCGAAATAGGCACGAGATATAAGGATCAGTCCGGCACCGTGGGGCAAGTTCGGATGATATGCACTCAAGATATGTTCCAAAGAATGCTGACTGAGGAGTTTTCCTGTGGACATCACAAAGCCACCGAGCGTATTGGCGAAGGCCACATTTTCACGAGCTTCTAAGTCGTTTCCTTCTATAACGGCTCGCGCCAGATAGGCTCCGATCTTTTCGATGCCCGTGATGGAAAACATCTCGTTAAAGTAATTTGCCTTCTTCGAAAGATAGCCTTCTGCTAGATGGAAGAAGGTATCAAGGCCTTGATAAGCAGTTAAACGAGGAGGCACGGAACGCATTAATTCCGGGTCTACAACAGAGAGAACGGGGAAGAGACTTTGGAAGCCGATGCCCAATTTTTCGTGTGTGATCGGATTTGTGACCATACCACTGTTGTCTGCTTCGGAACCGGTTCCGGCTGTGGTGGAAATACATACGACAGGAAGAGGCTGATTCGTCGGCAGCTTTCTTCCGCCGGAGCCTTTCTGGCAATAATCCCAAATGTTTCCAGGATTGGTCGCCGCCAGAGCGATAAGTTTAGCCGAGTCCATAGGGGAGCCGCCTCCGAAACCGATAATAAAGTCGCAGGCAGAGTCCTTCGCGGTTTTAGCTGCGTCCATGATGCTGTCAGTAGTCGGATTCGGGGTAATACCGTCAAAAACTTCATACTCTTTGCCGGCTAAGGAGAGTTGATTTTCCAACTCCGCGAGATATCCGCTGTTCCGAATGGATTTACCGTTAGTTATCACAATGAGAGCTTTCTTTCCCGGCAGATTGTATTTATGAAGTTCTTTAAAACAACCGGTGCCGAAGACAAACTCGGTAGGGATGCAGAATGAAAACATAGCTGACCTTTGAATAAAAGGGGCAGAAAGGATTAACCTTGCCGCCCCGAAAATGAACAAATACCTATTTAGGCAAGAAGCGCTTGAATTTTAGCTTCGGTTTTTTGTTTGGCTCCTTCTAATTGAGCTCTGCGCTGAGTTACTACTGAGATGTTTTCTTCCAAACGTGCCATAAGTTCATCGAGTTGGCGGAGGACCTCTTCAGGTGCTGAGCCGCCTAAAGAGTCCTTTGAGTTGGCGTTTTTGACCGGATCAAGGCCAAGCTGAATTTCTTCATTGGTCACCTTGGTCTCAATGTTAAACAACTGCTTAGCAATCGGTGCGATAACATCCACGTCAATCTCACTGGCTTTCTTTCCATGTGTGAGCATGAAGTCAACGACGTGCGCAACAATATCATGAGCAGTACGGAAAGAGATATGATCTGCGCGAACAAGAGTATTGGCAAGTTCAGCCATAGTGCAGAAGTTATTTGATGCGGTCTGAACCATCAATTCTTTATTGAGCTTAATTCCGCGGAAAGTTATGTTCAAAAGCTCTATGCAGGCTTTCATTTCATCGAATGCATTCCAGAGGAAAGTCGGGCCTTCTCCGCTGCTTTCGTTATTGTGAGTATACGGGGTGTTTTTCATAACAGCCCAAGCGCCGACACAAAGACCTTCGATGTTGGCAGATTTCCCCTTAATGTGTTCCAACGTCCAGGGATTCTTTTTCTGCGGCATGATGGAGGAGCAGACGGCGACTTCATCCGCAACTTCGACGTATCCATAATCAGGTGTTGCCCAAACGTATAAATCCTGACAGAGGCGGGTAAAGGTGCTGGCGGCAATTCCGAAGGCAGACAGAATTTCCAAAATGTAATCTCTAGAGCCGACGGCATCAATGGAGTTGCCTAAAGGTGCATTAAAACCGAGAAGTTCAGAAGTGAACTGGCGATCGATCTTCCATGTGGTTGAGCCCATGGAGCCGCCGCCCAGCGGGCAAAGGTTCAGCTGTTCCCAAGCATTTTGGATTCGCTGATAGTCACGGTCCATTCCATAAAGAATAGCTGCGCAATACTGAGCAAAGGTGATGGGTTCGGACGGCTGAAGGTGAGTATAACCGGCCATAACGGCGTCTGTATTATTCCTCGCCACCTGCTGAATCGTCTTGCGCATTTCGTTGTAAAGTTCACATACTTCCAAATAGAACTTACGAACATCCATCCTAACAACGGTAGCGTATAAATCATTGCGGGAGCGGGCAGTGTGCTGCTGACCGCCGACTTCAATGCCAACCTTGGAAATCAAGTAGTTTTCAAGGTTGAAATACATCTCTTCGAGTTCGGGACGAAGTGCAAAGGAAGGTTTGCTTCCCATAGCAGTCATCTCTTCAGCGACTTCAAGAATCTTTTTAGCGACTTCCTTTTTGATAATACCTTGTTTTTCAAGCATTAAAACGTGAGCTTTGTTGCATTCGACATAATTTTGGAAGGAGCGCTCAGCCTCAGCGTCAGAGATGCTCGGATTGATGATGTATTTAATGACCTCTTTTGCAGGGGGCTGTTTAATTTTTCCGCGATTATTACCTTGAATCATTTTTACCTCTTGGGAGTTGAAGAAATTATGTTTCTATTTTGGGTTAGGAAATTCAAAAACGAAATCAGTATTAACAAACTTTATTCAGAAGTATTAAAAAACGATAAGCTGAGTGAGTCCAAACCGTTTCAAATCTTTCTGCGTTTTCGGTTGCTCGGAAAAGAAAAACCTGACCTTCGCCGTAATTCAAATTCTGTTAATTAGAGCAACTCTTCCAATATCTGAGCTTTTCGATCGAAGTTTTCAAGCTGCATGTAGTATTCACAGCAGTCCATCAGGGCGCTTTGGGAAACCATGCCGCAAATGTCTGTTCCGATGATGGATAAGCCGTAACGCTTAGCTTCAGAACGCACCATTTCGATAATTCGGTAGAGCGGTACGATCTGCGGATTGATCATGCAGCTGACCTGGCAGATGTTTCTGTCCTCCAGATAAACGCCGATTGCCCGGGCCTCTGCATAGCCGCCTTTGGCTTCGCGGAAAGATTGTGCAATTTTTTTAGCTATAGCGACATCCGAAGTATTTAACGAAATATTGAAGGCGACCATGGGATTGCGAACGCCGAGCGGCATGGCTCCGGCCGTCGGGTGCATCTTCGCCTCACCGTAATCAGGCGCCCATTCCGGTTTGTCAATTAACTCCAACAAACCTTCATATTCCGGGTGGCGGATATTCTGTAACTTCACTCGTTCCAGTCTTTTAGCCGCTTTTTCATAAAGATAGACCGGGACCTGAAGTTCTTTGGCGACACGTTCGCCTAGGCGATTGCAAAGATCAACGCATTCTTCGGCCGTCATATCTTCCAGAGGAATAAATGGAGAAGCATCTACAGCTCCGATACGAGGATGTTCTCCTTTATGGTGATTCATGTCGATCAGCTCGACTGCTTTTTGGCACATGCGGAAGCCTGCTTCCAATACAGCTTCGGGATCTCCTACAACCGTATGGACACAACGGTTATAGGAAGGCTCAACATTGACATTGATAAGTTTGGCACCGGGGACGCCTTGAGCTGCTTCACTTATTTGATCGATAACTTCCTGACGGCGTCCTTCAGAAAAGTTGGGTATGAATTCCACAAGCTTTGTCATGGCTTTTTCTCCAAAGAATTTATTGATTGAGTAATTGGTAACCAATCTCCGTTATTTCTTTTTCCTGCTCATTGGTCAAAGTTTCCAGGCGCAGAACTTCTTCTAATGTGGTTCGAACGAACTCGGGATCATGGATTGAACGCAGATTAATGCGTACATTAAGTAGCGCTCCGATAGCTGCTGTTCTAGCGGCCAGAGCGCTCACCATTGCATCGGTTGCCGCGTTTTTATTTCCTCGTTCAAGCATGAGACGCGAAAATTTGAAAATCCTGACAGACTGTCCGGCCACTTTCAAAGGGACGAGGGAGGCAGTTTTTAAGGCTTGGGACATGGCGGTTTTCCTCAGCGCTTTTTCTTCCTCGGTATTCTTAGGCATTTTTAAGGCCGTCATAAAGCCGATAAAGCTTTCTGAATCTTCATCAATCGCTTTCAGGAGTATGGTGCGAATTTCTTCGAGCTCAGCTAAGGCTTCCCTGATTGATTCTTGAGCATCATCGCAGCCGCGGCGTCCAAGAGTCAAATTTCCGACCATTTCCGCGAGTGCTGCTGCCAATGAGCCGCACAGTGCAGAGACACTGCCCCCGCCCGGGGCAGGTGCGTCCGAAGCAGTCAAAGCACAGAACTCATCAACAGGCATAGAACTTAATCGCATATGAGAACTTCCTTTAGGGAAAGCAGCCGCGGCAATGACACAAGGGCCATGTAAAGCGGCTTTAATACTAAAAACCGTTGCTTCATTTATATCGTTGAAAACAATAAAATCACCTGCGGGCACTTCTACGGAAAAATCTCCGCTGCGGATTTCGGCATCCTCAACCGCATAGAAGCCAATAATTCCCGATTTTTCTATCTTGATGGATTCATTTTGCAGAAGTGGTTTCAGCCTTCCGGTCCAGTTTTCCGAACAAAGAAGATTAAAGTCAACGGCTTTCCCGATGTGATGTGTGTTCCAGCTGCCGTCAAAAATGTCAATGTCAAACGGATTGAGCAATACTTCGTGATGACCTTCATGAAACATGTGCATCGAACCTCTTAAAGGCAGGATGTGACGTGTGAAGCCGGTAAAGTCAGAGTAGGGAGCCCCGTCAACACGACAGTCCGCTGAGGAAATCCTAATTTGAAAGTCTTTCTTCTCCCAACAGGAAGAAGGAGGAAAAAGAAAGATTTCAGACGTTGTTCCTCCGGACCATCGGTGGACAATAAAATCTTCTCTTTTGATGATTTGATATTGCATTCAGAACTCTCAGGTTTGAATCTTTAATCAAATAGTTAAGTCGAATCACAAAACTTTAAATAGATCACATTCCGCCGGCGCTGCTTTCAGCTTCACTGACGACAGGTTCGTTAAGTGAGTTAAACAACATCAACGTATAAACTACACCGCTCACGAGCAATACCATTCCAATAAAAAGGGTTGCGGTAGGAAAGGCTCGGGCGTAAACACATCCCCAGGTAACAGAGAAAATGGTTTCAAAGACCAGCATAGGTCCTGCAACGGCGGTCGGTACTTTCTGACTCATAGCATTCCATAAGGCAGTTGCGCCGAAAGAGCAAACCACACCGGCAAAAAGGGACCATCCGATAAAGGCGAAAGGCGAAGGACCGAAAAATTCCTTGAGATCTCCTGAAAACAGCCAAAGAGCAACGTATAGAACGATTCCGAACGGAAGCAGCAGACTGCATTGCATACTGGTAAAGAAGACAGGACTGATTTTAGGATGGTCAAGCAGCCAGTCTGCATTGCGAATCGGATACCAGGTCCACATCGCTGTCGAGAGTACGGAGTAAATCACGCCGATAAGAAAATTGGGGTTTGACTTATAGTCTTCCAGGACATTGATGAGGCCCTCGAAATTGGCCAAAATCAGTCCGATGAAAATGACAGACAGCGGGAGGATGAGTTTTGAAAGCGGCAAGTACTTTTTCCTCTTCCGCTTGTCTCTTTCATTCGCAATTAGAGCAACTAAAACCGGAATTAAACCGAAAAAAGTAGCTGCTAAGGCCACACCAGCATACTGCACCGCGGAAAACAGACACCAAGGCTGAATCAGATTGCCTATTAAGGTGAGCCAGAAAGCTGTATTCCAATCTTTCAGATTTACCTGTTTTAAATACTGCCTCTGCAGGGCTAAACCCGCAAGAGCGGTAACGCCCATTACAATACCCCTGGCTACCGAAATATAAGTTGTGGGATAGTCAGGAAGCAGAAGGGGTAAGAGATATGTAAAGCCCCACAGCACACAAGCAGCAAGACCGAAAGAAATACCTATGAGCATATTTTTATCCAATATTAGAGCGGACTATAGCCAAAGCATATTTCTTTGAAAACCTCAATTAACAACTCTAATGGCCAGATATAAATCTGATTTATACGAAGAATTTTCCGAAGAATTTAGCGTTAAAGATCATCATGGGGTTATTATTTCTCACTGAATATCTTTGGAATGTTAATAATGAACAGAGAAGGAAACCTTGACTTAACCTCGTTGAGGATATTCATCGAAACCGCAAAAGACTGCAACATGACGAGGGCCGCTGCTGCTCTTGGCATCAGTCAACCTGCGGTTTCTGCTGCGATCAAGAAAATTGAAAATTCATTAGGTTCTCCGGTATTTGACCGAGATAGGAGGCCGATTCAGTTAACAACGGCCGGACGGCTACTTTGGAATCGATCCTTTTTGATTCTTGAGCAGTTAGATGATCTTACCCGTTCTATTCAGTTTTCCCTTGAAAATGAGAAACCGGATTTAAGGTTAGGAGCTTCCGATTGCATGAGCGCCTGCGTCTGTCCCTCTCTTATAGATTACTTATTAAATGAGACAGAGAATATTTCTGCTTGTACGGGAAGCACGCCTAAGGTAACAGATCTTCTTAAGCACAGAGCTGTCGATATCGGACTTTCTTCCGATTCTATCGAAGACGTTCCTTACTTCCAGGCTTTACACTTCTTGACAGAACGATTCCTCTTTGTCTTGCCAAGGAGCCTTACTAAACAGAGGAACATTTCTTGTAATCAAGACCTTGTTGCTGCGGTTGAAAGTCTTCCTTACCTCCGTTTTGGAAAAGAGACGTTTGACTTCGTGCAGTCAGAAAGAATTTATCGTTCTCTACACTTTATTGATCAGCGCAGAATCGAAGTAGATACGAATTTTACCATGATGGAGTTGGTTGCTCGAGGAAAAGGCTGGACAATTCTTCCTCCTCTAAGTTTGTGGATGGTCAACCGTAAGTTAGAAGACGTGGATTTTTTACCGCTTTCAATCGAAGCTACTCGTCGGTACTTTGTTGTTTACCAAGAACAGGCCTTCACTGTTTTAGCTAATAAGATCCTGAAAAAGACGCGCAAAATATTTGAGAAAGAAATCTTTCCGGAGATGAAAAAGGTACGCCCGGAGCTTTTGCAATTCATAGAACTCGAATAGACATCTCCTAGAAATCCTTTACTTATAGAAGTTTTCGGACGGAGTTTTTTGATTCAAGCACAGTGAAACGGCTGCTTTCTCGAATGAGAAGGCAGCCGTTCAACTTATTCAGAAAAAACTGTTATTGTTAAGCGAAAAAGCTGACAAGTCCAAAGGCAGTCACGACGGAGATTGCAACCATCACAAGACCGGGGAGTTGGAATGAATGGTTGAGAATGTACTTGCCGATGTAAGTCGTACCTGAACGGTCCATACCCACTGCAGCCAGAGCCGGACCTGTTGTCGGAAGAATAAACAGGCAGTTAACGGCCGGGAACATAGCGATAAGATACCAGGGGTTAATACCCAAAGCAAAACCTAAAGGCATAATGGCACGAGTTGTAGCGCCCTGGCTGGCCAGAAGAGCTGACATACCGGCCAAAATGAATGTGAAGAGCCACGGAGCTACCTGAGCCAAAGAACCGGCAACCTGCATGAATACGTCTTTATTGGCAGCAATAAAAGAGTCGGACATCCATGCCACACCGAAAACGCAAGTGATAGAAACAACGCAGGCTTCCATTACAGGGCTCTTGACGATTTTCTTAACGTCGGGTTTGCAGAAAAGCATCATAAAGGCGCCTGCAGCAAGCATAACGGCTTCAATGACAAGAGCCATACCGACAGCCTTTGTTCCACCAGGCAAAACTCTGAGATTCGGGAAGAAGCCGGCTAAAACGATGACAACGATAGCACCGAAGAAAATAAGCACGGACCAAGCAGCCTGAGGAGGAAGCTTTCTGTCGGAAAGCTTTTCGGGAGGAAGAACGAGGCCGGCCTTAAGACGAGCTTGATAAGCCGGATCATTCTTGAGATCTTTGCCGAAGAATACGCAAATTATAGATCCGAGGATGACACCGATCAAACAGGCCGGGAATGTGATCATAAGAATCTGACCCAATCCGATATCGCCGTGACCGTTTTGTGCAAACAAGCCGATCATCGCAGCCATAGCAGCGGCAATCGGGCTGGCTGTAATACCAACCTGACCGGCGACTGCCGTTCCGGCCATTGCGGGTTCAGGACGAACACCCGCGTTATAGGAAACTTCATAAACGACAGGAAGAAGAGCATAAACAGCGTTACCTGTAACGGCGAAGAATGTCAGGAAAAAGCTGACGACCGGAGCAACCACTCCGACCATCTTAGGTTTGGCACGAATGATTTTTGCTGCGAATCTAACGAGAATGTCCAAGCCGCCGACAGCTTCCATGCAGGAGGCGGCCGTGCAGACGGCCAAGATGATCAGCATAACGTCGATCGGGGGCGCCGTCGGGAAGACGCCGAAAACTACAGCTAAGACGATTAAGCCGAGACCGCCCCAAAAACCGAGGGCCAATCCGCCATGCCGCACGCCCATGAAAATCGCCAGGAATACGATTGCAAGTTCTATTAAGGTGACCATATTTGTCGAAGCAATCGAAAAGACTTGCTTCTCCTCCGTGGGTTAAAAGTTATGTAATGAGATTGATTGGGAAAACTCATACCACTATCGGTTTTCCCTTCATTCATGGTCAAAGTTTTTAAGCCTTTCGTCATTTTTGATAACCGAAAATAAGGTATTCGGATAAATTTGCTTTATGGCGAAGGACAGTAAGACAATTGATCACGAAAGCAAGCTCAGATTAAATTCACGAAGAAATAGTCAAAAGAAGCGTTAGCTGAATTAAGGATAAGTTAAAGAAATCTAAATCTATTTAGTCCGACGAATAATTTGTCGAATGGGAGAGCGGGGCCAAGCAACGTGCAGCTAAAAATTACCTCAACGACTCAAAAGTTAAACTTACATCGTCACTGCATTACGTCCCGCAATCCTTCCAAAAACAAAGGCAGAAGTTAATGCAACACCGCCTAACCGATCATGTCCATGAGGACCGCCTGATGCTTCACCGCAAACATACAATCCGGGAATAATTGAACCATCAAGTTTCACAACTTCAGCATTTTTATTTAACTTGATTCCACCGCAGCAAAAATGGACAGCCAGTTTTTCTTTGCCGAAATAAAAAGGCGGTTGATTAATTTGTTGAGTAAAAACCTTTTTGCCAAAAATCGGATCCATTCCTTCGGCAGAAAACTTGTTGTAGCTTCGAATTGTTTCTTCTAAGTTTTGTATAGGAACGCCCATGGCTTTTGCCATTTCTTTAATCGTAGAAGCCTTTTTTACAGTACCGTTCATTAATTTCACACCAAGGCTGGCTCCTTTTTTAGATTGGGAATCTGTAATAGCCCACATTTCCCGCTTGTCTTGTTCCAAAATCGCGTTGGAAACATCTCGCCAGGAAGCCGCTTCATTTACAAAACGGAACCCTTGGTTGTTGACGTAAATGTCTGCGCCTACATAATCAAGAAGACGGCCGCCCCAGAAAGGTATGAGCTGAAGGAATTCCGCATCCTTGGTTGCGGCGCCTAATTTCTGAGCCATTATCAGACCGTCCCCGGTGGCACCGTCAAAGGATTTTCGATTCGGATTTGCCGTCGTCGGGAATTCAGACCCTAATCTCGGATCAAATTTGCTCCTTAATTCGACATTGGCGGTGAAGCCGCCTGTAGCAAGGATAACTGCTTTTGCAAAGAGATCGGTTATTGAATCATCGGGGTTTTGAACGCGAATTCCGATAACTCTCTCGTCCTTTTCTATTAGGTCTAAAGCTTTTGTGTTCAACGCCAATTTGGCGCCCATTCGTTTTGCCGAGGAGAGCAACGCCATCACATAGTCGTATCCGGCTCGCACAAAATTCGTTATATGGCTGCGAGAATGAAGACCGGCGACAGTTTGATATATATTACCGTCCCACTTAACACCCATCTTTTCTAACCAATAAACGGTATCTTCGGAATTCTCACAAACGATTTTTGCAAGCTCTACATCATTCAGGTAACCGCCGACCTCAAGCATGTTTTGGAGCATAAGAGAAGGAGAATCTTCAATGCCGGCTCTTTGCTGTCTCGGCTTGTCCACAGCTGCAACGTAGCCGGTCGATAAGATGGAATGACCTCCGACAACAGGAGATTTTTCAAGAATGAGAACATTTCCGGCGCCGGCCTCTAATGCAGAGCAAGCTGCTGCAAGACCTGCGACTCCCGTTCCGACAACAATGACATCCCAATCTTTTACTTCGGAAGCAAAAGCGGGTATGCCGGAAAGAAGCATAGAAGCAAGAAGGTTTCTCCTGGACAGCATCAACGATCCTTATCTTTTACTGCATTCAGCTTATGAAGGGCCTCTATAGAGGAGTGCACGGACATTTTCTCAAAAGCATTGGCCCGGTGCATCTTTACGGTCGCCACAGCAATATCCAAATCTGAGGCGATTTCTTTATTGGATTTGCCGCCGGCTGCGAGCTCAAAGATTTCTTTTTCTCTAGGCGTCAGAGATTTGAAAGCTTTTATTACTTCTCGATCTTCGAGAGATGCTCCGAAATTATCCAGACTTAATCGACATGCTTCTTCGATAGTCTTATTGAATTTCAGTGGATTCACCGGTTTTTGGAGAAAATCAAAGGCACCTCTTTTTAATGTATGCACTGCTGATTCAACGTCACCGTGGCCGGTAAGAAAGATAATGGGAAGAGCTTTCTCTTTATCATTAATAAGTTGCCTTTGAAGTTCTAAACCGGTCATCCCAGGCATCCGCATATCTAGCACGATGCATCCGGGAACCTTGAAGTTTTCTTCTTGTAGGAAATCCTGAGCAAGAGAAAAATCTCGAACCTTCCAGCCCATCATTTCCAGCATTAACTTCATAGAACGAAGAAAATCCTTGTCATCGTCGACGAGGCGAACAATGACTTTGTCCTGAAGTTCGGGGGTATCTAAAAATTCGGACACGTTTCCTCCTTAGACATGCAGCTGATCGATTCTTAATGAGGCGATGACACCGCCTTTATCTCGTCCGGTGAAACCCAAATCGGCCCCATGAAGATCGGCAATGCCTCTAATGATCGACAAACCTAGGCCGAGGCCGTCCGGCTTGACGCTTTCTCCTAAAGATACCAATCTCGATAAATCCTTGTCAGTCATGAGGTTCCCCGAATTTTCTACTAACAGAATAAAGCTCTTGTTATCGTTTGATAAGGAGAGTTCTACTTTCAGAATCGGACTTCCTTTTGCTGTGTTTGAGACGGCTTCCTGGGCCCCATTTCTCAGGAGATTAAGTATCAGTAGTTCTAACGAAAACGGATCTACCAGAACAAGGGCTGTCTTAAGCTTTGAGTTAAATGAAATTTTTACTTTTTCTATATCCGGCTCTGTTGCCTCCAAGCTCCTTATCGCTTTTTGCGTGATGAGAACAAAGTCGGTTTTAATCTGAGGATTCTGCTTTTGTTTTGCGAAATTCCTAACAGAATTCACCAAAGTATTCAAGCGAGAAACTTGGTTTTCCATATTTTCAAAAACATCTTTGGAAAAAGCGTCGTTATCGTTTTTTCTATCCAAATACATCTTGAAAATCTGTAAGTAATTCGTCAGAGTTGCGATTGGCTGCTTGGCCTCGTGCGCAATAATCGTGCCCAACTGGGCAATAATTCCGTTTTTTTCCAATGTTGCGAACTTTTTGCGCTCTTCTGCCGCTTCTCTATCAGCTTCCTCTTTTGTTTTTAAAGCATCGGAGAGCTGGCGAGTTCGTTTGTTAACTAAACGACGTAGATTAAACTCGTTGAAGATAAGAAAAAGCAAGATACCGACAAAGGCGATGATTTCGGTTTTATACCGTTTTGCCAATCCGGTTAATGAGTTATCTCTGAGGTATGAGTAGGGTCCGAGCCGGAGCTCCCGGAGAAGTTTACGGATGGAATACTGATCATTCTCTACAGACCAACGTGAATGATCAAAAACCGGCATAGAAAGAAGGGCAACAGTCACTTCTCTAACTAAAGGCTCCGGAACACCTTGAAGGCTGACGAAAGACATGTCGGAGTAAAGCTGGGTAGATCTCGCACAATGAATTGGAGATAAGTCATCCGTCTTTTTGTTAATCACACGAAGGCTGCCTTTTTCGATCATCCCTAAAGCCTCCGCCTCTTCCAAAATGCATGTCGAAAGAATGCCGACATCGGAAGATCCGCTAAGGACTGAATTTAGTACATCAGGTACCTGGAACTGTGTAAAGTTTTTTGTTTTAAAGAAGTTGTCCGGATCGAATCCGTGCTCCTTAATTTCCCCGAGAGCGGCAAGCCAGCCCCCCAAGGAATCGGGAAGGGAGGCTGCGCAATTTTTACCTCTTAAATCTTTGATACTTTGAATATCATTTCGCTCGGCACGAACAACGAATGTACTTCCGACGGTTTTTGCTGGATCTTTTGTACCGTCGAAAATCCGAGTTGCTAGGTGCGTGAAGGGAATGCCTCCTGAGAGTTCTACAAAGAAATTACTTGGCGCGATTAGAAAATCTATCTTTTCTTTCTTAATGTCTTCCTGAGTATCTACGGAGGATATCGGCAATAACTCAAACCGATAATTTGGAATCTTTTTCTGGAGATACTCCAGAGTTTCTTTCAATATTGAAGATTGATGGTAAAGCTCAAGCCCCTGCTCGTATCCGATTTTGACGGTTAAACCTTCATAAGCTAAGCAAGGGACGCTGATCACAAGGATCAGAACCCATAGAAAAGTACTCAGTAGTTTCTTGAGATTCATAGGCAAAATCCGAAAGGAGGCTTTTTAGTCTCCCTTCGGAATTGTGGATCAAGGTTCTTAGAACTTAATCTTACTTGTTCAGTGACTGGACGGCACGTTCGGCAGCTAACTTACCGCTGGTCATAGCCCAGGCCATGTTGCCTCCGGGAGGGGAGTCATCGCCCATAGCGCCGCCGACGAGTTCACCTGCTGCAAACAAACCTTTTATCGGCTTGTTGTTCTCATCCAAAACATTGAGGTTCATGTCAGTGACCACACCGCCCATCGTTGTAGCAAAACGAGGCTGTTGTTCAACGATGTAGTAAGGTCCTTTATCAGCAATGACTTCTTTCATGAACTTGGCCGGACGATTGAAGTCTGCGTCTTTGCCGGCTTTCACGAAACCGTTGTAACGAGCAACTGTCTTGAGAAGTTCTGCGCCGTCAACACCGGCTTTCTTAGCGACGGCAGGAATGCTGTCAGCTTTAACAACGATCGGATAGCCTTTGCCGTCCTGGGCGAGCCACTTGTCCATGTCACCTTTGCTGATGCCGGTAATGGAAAGTTTGGTCAGGAAAGCATCGTAAGAGGGCTGATCCATCAGGATGAAGAGCTTGCCGCCTTGTTTAACTTCTTCATTCTTAATGTTGTGGTTCGTGTCGAGCTCGCTGATGACGCGCTTACCGGCTTTGTTGACCATAATGCCGCTGTGGTCCTCAAAGGCTGCCTTGTTAGACCAAATGGTGGACTTAGCAATTCCGGGAGCGACTTCCATGCCGTTCGGGTAGATCTTGCCCAGATCCATCATCTGAGTCTTGGCGCCGATCTTCATCGCCATTTGGTGGCCTTCGCCGTTGGAACTCTTTACACCATAGTAGAGAGAGTTCTTAAGGCTGCCGGCAAGCATCGACTTATTGGCACCGAAACCACCTGTCGTCAAGATAACCACAGGAGCCTTAATGGTGTAGTGGATGCCGTTTTCGCCTTCTGCTTTGACACCGACCACGCGGCCATTGTCAACGATGAGTTCTTTCGCCGGAGTAGCTAAAAGAACTTTCGCGCCGGATTTTTCAACAGAAGCTTTGAAGTTACGAGTTGCACCCTGAGCACCGTCAACCCAACGCATGACGCGAGGTTTGCTGTGTTCAGCTTCATTGGTGAAGCCTGCTTTTGTATTTAGTTGCATTCCGCCTTCGGTCGTTGCCCAATCAACCATGGGGCCGACGTTGTTGACGTAAAGCTCAAGCATTCTGCGGTCGTTCAGATTGTGGCCGTTTTTGATGTAGTCCTCGGTCATGATGGCAGGAGAGTCATCTTTAACACCGGCTTCTTTCTGGATCTTAGAACCCTGAATCACAACCGTGCCGCCGTTAACCGCTGCAGCGCCCCCAGTAAAAGGCATCTTTTCAATCAGAATGACTTTCTTGCCGAGCTGGCTTGCACGGATAGTGGCAGTCTGACCAGCAGCACCGGCGCCGACGACTGCGATGTCAGCATTCAAAGTTTCATTTTTGACGACAGCTTTCTGTGCTTTGGCTTTGGAAAGTTCGTCAACATTGCCGCCGGCTTGTTTCACGCAGGCAGCAACAGCTGCGAGGATTGCGTGACTTGTGATGGAGGCGCCGCTCACACCGTTCAGAGCCAGACTTTGGCTATCAACGATTGCTTTAGGAAGTTTTTCGATGGCAATAGAACCGATTCCCGGTGTTTCTTTGTTTGCACCGATCTTGACGGATTCGATCGCATTCTTGGTAAAGGTCACCGTGACCGGAACTTCACCGCCGTTGCCTTTCGAAACGGCTGTGTAAGTTCCCGGATTGAACGTTGCTGCCTGGGCTGCCCCAGAGAGTGCAACAACGCTCAATGCGGAGAGAAATACTAATTTATTCAGCATGTTTGTTCCTTGAGAGGAGGTTCTCTTAAGAATTATTTAGCCGGGTACATGGCCTTGTGAATGGAATTCAGGATCTGTTCGGCTTCTTCACTAGGGATCTGGCCCGGAGCGGAAGGTTTGCCGCCAACCATGCAGAAAGTGATGTCGGAACCTGTGAATTCACCGGTCATGCGGCTTAAGACGCCATCTTTGCCCATAGCCATTGTGAGCATCGGTTTGCGGGAGAAGTAATTGCGTGTCTTCCAAGTTGCGTTCATCAGGTTGAGTGCGTCACCGGTGTTGTGGGCCATTACAGCAATCTTCAGAATGTCGGAGCCTAATTGTTCCTGAAGGAGAAGACGACGAATGATTTCAGCTTCAGAGGGAGTCCATCCGAATTCGTGGTCGCTCATCACAACTTTGACGCCTTTTTCTTTGGCTTTTTTCACGATCTGCTTGCAGATATCGGCGTTGCGGAACATTTCGATGTCGATAAGGTCAATCTTGCCATTGTCGAGAACGTCAAAATAGAAGTCTCTGTAGTATTCGTCGGAAACGTGTCTGCCGCCGCCTTCGGTCTTGTCGCGGAAGGTCATGAGAATCGGTTTGTTCTTGACGATTTCATAGACCTGCTTAGTGAGCTTGGCAAATTCTTTACCGGAAATTTCACCGATGTAGTCAGGGCGGAGCTCGATCATCTGAAGTTCAGGACGACTGTTGTAGTCCTGAACCAACGCGATGAAAGCTTCGGGCGTCTTAGCAGTCGTGGAAGCAATGATCTTAGGACGGCCTTCACCGATTCTGACGCCCTTGATTTCCAAGACTTCAACAGGTTCTTTGTCCCAGCCGGGTTCGTGGTTCAGGGTGTCGACCGGCATCATCTTTTCATTGCCTTTCAATTTTGTGCTGGCAAAGGCAGAGGCAGAGAAGGCAGCAGCCAAACCGCCGATGCCGGATTGAATCATGGTTCTTCTTTTCATATTTCCTCCGAAACAGATTGAATTGAGATTCGATCAATAAAGTCATTGTTGACTTTTTCAAGAGGATCAAAAACAGATCAAAGGCGGTTAAATACATCCCGTGGGATGTATTCGAAGAGAGTTTATGCGGGATCAGGCTATGGGTGTTTTCCCGAAAAACTTTATTTTTTGATTCACCAGGAGTTGAAATCGCGCACAGTGTTCCAAGCAATACGCTGTAATTTTTTACCGGTTTCCGGAACCACAATCAAATCGTCAAAACGTCCGTAGAAATCGCAATCCGTCGGTGTGATTCCTGTCAAGGAAGCAAAGAACACCGCTGCCTCTAAATAAGTTCCGGCTACCGTCGGATGTCTGTTATCAGATCGAATGAGCTCAATCTCGGGAAAATCTTTCGAAGATCGTTCAAATGCCATGCCACAGGGTATGACGGAAGCAGAATTTTCGTTAGCCACTTCAATCGTTGCATCGGCTAAAAGACTGGTCATCTCAGGTTTGTCTTTGTAGGCCCAGGTCATCATAAAAAACGGTCTGGCGCCGGCTTCACGAATATCCTGACAATGTTTCCTAGCCGACTCCCGAAAAAGCTCTTTTAGCTCCGAATGAATCGGCCCTTGACTCGAATCTTCTAAAACGACGGCATCAAAGATCTTTCCGTCTGGATAATCCAAGAACGTTACTTTGTTCGTACCGTCGCTCGCGATTTTGTAGCTTCTTAGAGCATTCGGTCGCAAATAACTCTTCACGTCGTGCCAATACAGGCTAGCGCCTCCGATACCGACAAGCGTGATGACGAGATCTCGGTGTTTTGCTTTTGCAAAACCGTTTATCATTCCGTTAACACCGCAGTTATAGAACATGAAAGAGTTACCAACAAGAAGAACATTTTTTATGCCGACCGGCTTATCAGTCATTAACGGTTTCATAACGTTTTTATAGAACATGTTGAAAAATTTAGATGCAGGATTATCCCTCCGACACTATTTTTTCACGGCCGTTCTGCAGCGCTTCGCCGGGAGCTGCTTCATGAATCTGAAGTAGAGGAACGTCAGGCAGATCGAAGTCACGAGCCAACTGAGCGGGTAGACCATCATCAAAATTTCATAGGTCGGCTTAGCCGCGAACACCGAATACACCCAAACGATTCGGATGGTACAAATGACCACTACTGTGATAATGGCAGGCGGCAGGGAATAACCGTAACCGCGCATTGAGTCGGAAAGAACTTCCATAACGGAGTTCAAGGGTTCGGGAATCACGACCCAGAGCAGTCGAATCATACCCAAAGAAATAATCTCTTCGGATTGTGTGAAGAAACCAAGCAAATATCGGCCGAAGCCATAGATCAGAACGCTCAACACCACCGTGATGCCGATATTCAAAGCCATGTTGACGCGAGTAATTCGTTTGCAGCGTTCCAGATTGCCGGCGCCGTAGTTCTGACTAATAAACGTCGTTGCTGCCAGGCCGAAACCGTTAATCACACAGTAGCAGTTAATTTCGATCGTGAAAGCTGCAACGGAGGCCGCCATTACATCAGCGCCCAACGAGTTGATGGCGCTCTGAATAATTAAGTTAGAAAGGGAGAAAACCGAACTCTGCAAACCGGCTGGCCAGCCGATTTTGATCATGGAGCGCAGGGCCTTCTTATCCATCTTGAAGAGGCGTTTGGGATAAAGACAGAGCGGTCCGTCTGTGCGCATGAGCCTGTAAACAAGGATGCCGGATGCAAACAGATTGGCTAACGCCGTCATCAATGCCACGCCGCCGATACCCCAGTCGACAACGGTAACGACAAATAAATCTCCCAGAGCGTTAAAGACGCTGGCGATACAAAGGGCCCACAGAGGTGTCTGGGTGTCGCCCTGGCTTCTCATGACGGCAGACAAGAAGTTATAGATGGAAATGAAGGGCATCCCCAGCAAGTACATCTGAAGATAAATCTCTGAATGGCGTACAACGTTAGGAGGAACCTGCATCCATACCATCAAAATGGAGGAGCAAAGCTCTCCAATCACCATAGCGATGACGCCGAATATCACAGCCGTGGCAAAAGCCGTGTGGACTGCCTTGGACGCGTCATCATATTTGCGCATGCCCAAATACCGAGCAACCACAACGTTTGCGCCGATGGATAGACCGATACAGAAGGCGACAATAAGACCGACAATCGGAACATTAGTACCGACGGCAGCAACGGCTTCGTTAGATACAAAATGTCCGAGAACGGCAACGTCTGCAAGGTTGTAAAGCTGCTGAAGTACGCCGGTCAGGGCTAGGGGGATTGCGAAGACAACCATCTTGTCCCAGATGGTTCCGTTAAGCATGTCGATATTCTTGCTAAAGAAAGCCATGACCGATCCTTATTTTTATAGTTTGTTTGAGTTAGAAATAAGAATACTCCTACAAACACAAAGCCTGCGCGGTTTTAGTTCGGCGCAGGCACTTGATTATCTAAATAAGAAAATCGGACAAAGATTGTCATGCTTTAGGCTGAGGCACAGTCTCTTCTCTAATCTTGACGGTAGGCAGAACGCCTTGGAATTTTTCTACTTCGACGAGTCCTGAGGAGGCGACGTTGCCGCATGCAAGCTTCGAAGTCGGTACATCCATGGTCAAAGTGTTCGCGTTGCCATGAACATCCAGAGTTGAGCCGTCTGCTTGTTTTTGCGGCTCAAACCAGCCGCCGTGACGAATAAGAACAACATCTTTTCTGACCTTATCGGTAACAACGGCGCCGGCGAGAACGTTTCCACGATCGTTGCGAACAAGAACGACATCACCGGTTTGAATTCCTCTCTCGGCAGCGTTATCGGGATGAATCCATATCGGCTCTCGATCTCCGATGTTATGCGAGGCTGTATGTGTTGTTCCGTCTAACTGACTATGAAGTCTGTGAGCGCTTTTGCCAGACATGTAGGCCAGCGGATACTTCTTCTTATTGTTTAAAGATTCGCTCGGCTCAAAATAACTCGGATATCCGCGGCAGTCGTCATAACCGTAACTTGCGATCCTAGGACTAAAGATTTGGATTTTGCCGCTCTCGGTCCTAAGAGGATGGTTTGCAGGATCTTTTCTAAATTCCTCAAAAGCTACGAACTCCTTGCTCGTTTCATCTTCCGGATAAAAAACGATGCCCTTTGACCAGAACTCTTCGAAGGTAGGGAGTTGGATTCCGGAGCTTAAACCTCGATTCTTTGCTTCTTGGTAGATCGCCTGAATCCATCCGATCTCATCTAGACCAAGAGTAAATTCGTGCTCCACTCCCATACGACGAGCCAATTCTGAATAAATCCGGTAATCGGAACGAGATTCACCAATCGGCGCAATCATTGCGTGGTTTGCTGCTATGCCGTCGTTCGTGTAAGTGCCGATCGGACAGATGTCGTTGTGCTCAAACACGGTTTGTGCCGGAAGCACAATATCCGCATGACGAGCGGTAGCCGTCATAAAGCAATCGGTGACGACGATGGTTTCCGGTTTTTTCCAAGCAGAGAGAAGGCGATTCGTTTCCGGTTGATGCGCAAAAGGATTACCACCCGTCCACATCACCATACGAATGTCAGGATAAGTAAGTCTTTTACCATTATGCTCGATCGTCTTTCCCGGATTCAGGAAACAATCCGCAAACCGCATAACCGGAATATAAGCACTTCCTTTCCAAGGCTTTAATCTCGGAAGCACAGGTTCTACTCGAGATGCTAAGCCTCTGATCATCGGGCCGATATGGAAAGGGCAGCCGCCGGAAGAATAGTGATAATTCGTGCCCACGCCTCCGCCCGGCAAACCGATTTGGCCCAGCATACTTACCAGAGTAAAGGCCATCCAATGCGGCTGCTCGCCGTACTGAATTCTTTGAATGCCCCAGCCCATCATGATCATGGTGCGGTTGTCGGCCAACTCATGCGTCAAGGCACGAATTTTGTCCGCAGGGATTCCGGTAATGTCAGAGGCCCATTCAGGTGTTTTAGGAGTTCCGTCAGACTTCCCGAGAAGGTAGTCTCGGAAGACCTCGAAACCGGATGTACAGTTTTTAAGGAAATTCTTATCTGTTTTGCCAGAACTTTCGAGTTCATACATCATGCCTAACATTAAGGCGCAGTCTGTTCCGGGCTTAGGTGCAATCCATTCACTGCCTAAAAATTCTCCGGTTTCCGTTCTGGCAGGATTGATGTCGATGGTTTTGATATCGGAATCTTTAAGTTTCTCTAAATAAGGAAAGTAGTTATGCAGTGTCGTGGACCAGTCGATGTCATTCGTCACAATCGGATCCGCGCCCCAAAGCACAATACGTTTGCTGTTTTTAAGAACAACATTCCAATCCGTCGACTGAGGATCGCCTGTTCCTATAACATAAGGGAGTATGGTTCCGATCGCGGCAGTGGAATAAGAATTGACGCCCGAAACATAACCGCCGCAAAGACTCAGCAGCCGTCTCTGAAGGATGCTGGCCGAATTTACGGTACCGGGAGACTTCCATCCGTAAGACTGACCAAAAATAGCGCTCGGGCCGTACTCCGAATAAACACGTTTAAGTTCGGAGGCAATCAGATCAAGCGCTTCGTCCCAAGAAACACGAATCCATTTACCCTCTCCGCGGCGATCTCTTGAGGCTATCCTTTCTTTAAGGTAACTTTCGCGCACCATCGGATAACGAATCCGAGAAGGTGCATAAGGCAGCTCCGCCAGAGCATTTAAATTCGGAGAAGGGTGCCAGTCCTCCGGAACCGGTTCAAGTTTAGAAATCTTTCCGTCTACAACGATCGTCTCCACAACTCCCCAATGAGTTACGGAAGTTCCTTCTCGGATGTCGGAGCCGGGTTTTTCTGAGATTCTTTCGGTCATACAAACGTGCTTTCTTTCAGTCGAATAATCGTATTGTGCTTTGAATGCCTGAATGTTTGCTGATTAATCTAAGAAATAACATTCTGAAACTTTTTCAAATGCAAATCATTCTCAACACTTAATAAAATTTTAAGCGGTCGCTCCTAAGCTCGACCTGAAGATTCTGTATTTCTCCTTGTATTTTGGTGAGTGTCAGATGTTGGAATATGAACTTAAAAAGTTAAATCTCAGCGAAAAACGCGAACAGCAGCTCAAACTTCCTTATATCGCTAAGGATGTTGAGACGATTCGCATCATGACCGAGATTTACTGCCACGCTCATCACAACACCAAAGAAGGGCTCTGTCCTGAATGCGAGGAGTTCTATTTATATTCCGTGAAAAGACTGGCTTGCTGTCCGTTCGGAGAGAAGAAGCCCGTCTGCGCAAAATGCAATATCCACTGCTATGGGAAAGGATACAAGGAGAGGGCCAAAGAAATTATGGCTTTTTCCGGTCCGAAGCTGCTGCTCAAGCATCCCATTCTTTCGATGAGGCATATCATGGCGCTCTTCCGCGAACCTCCGGAAAAACCAACTGCAGCCAAACCGCGCCCTTTAGCAAAAGAAAAAAATTAAGCTGCCGGAGTTTTTCTACGGCAGCCCTCTAATTATTAGTAGCTAATATTATTTTTTAGCGTCTTTCATCACGGTTTCGCCGGCTAATTTGCCGTTGACCAAGCAGTCCATAACAGCATTTGCTCCGATTCTGACAGCGCCGTGGATGCCGCCCGTGCATTCGCCGGCCGCATAAAGTCCGGGGATCGGTTTGTCGTCAACAACCGACAAGACGCGAGTCGAAGTATCTGTTGCGATACCGCCCATCGTGTGATGAATCTTCGGGCTCATTTCAGAGACGTAGTAGGGCGCATGCATCAAAGGCTTGATGTCCTTATCGAGTTTGCGTCCGAATTCCGTATCTTTTCCGCTTTCGATGGCCTTGTTGAATTCGGCAAAGGTCTGTTTGAGAGCGTCGGGACTGATACCGTAGGCCTTGGCCAAGTCATCGAGAGTTGCGTATTCCTTAACCGCACCGTTCTTTCTCAAGATATCCATGGCGCCGGGACGCACTTTGTTGAAAGAGGCAACGCCGACAGAGTCCGTAACCGAGATTGTCTTTCCGCCGGCATCCAGCACTTTGAAAATAGCATCGGTGGTCGTTTTGCGATCACCGAATTCGTCGGTGAAACGCTTGCCGGTCTTGGTGTTGATCCATAAACCGTACAGAGAGCCGCCGACGCTGGCAAAATGCGAGCCCATACCCATGCCTTCTTCGTCCGGCGAAGTGTTCGGCAGGAACTGAATCCAGTCGGCCTGGATGATATTGGCTCCGATTCGGCTGGCTTCACGCATCAATTCAGCTGTAGCGCCCGGTTGATTCGTCGTTTTCAGATTGCCGGTTAACTTCGGATCGAGACGAGTTCTATAACCCACGTCAGCCGAGAAGCCGCCGAAGGCGAGGATCACACCGTCTTTGGCCTTGATCTCAACTGATTTGCCGGAATCTTCTTTGCCGAACTTGTAATCTTCAAGAGCCGTGACACCGATGACTCGACCGTCTTTATTCTTATCTAAACGAATGACCTTCATTCCAGTAAAGACAGGAACACCGAGTTCCTTGAGTTTTTTCATGAACGGGATCAAGATGCCTTGGCCGGTGCCTTCTTCAGTAATCAGGCAGCGGCGAGCAGAGTGTCCGCCTTTGCCGGTTAAGTCGGTGCGCCAAACAACGCCTTGTTTCTTGGTCCACTCAAATGTCGGAGCAGCGTGTTCTGTCACGACTTTAATGTGTTCAGGATCGCCTAAACCTAAGCCGATGCGTTTCATATCGGCAGCGAGCTTAGCCGGTGAATCTTCGATGCCTTGTTCTTTCTGGACGGAGGAGCCAGGAATAGCCATCATGCCGCCGGAGCGAGAAGAGTTGCCGCCGGCGACCTGCATTTTTTCCAGAACGGCAACTTTTGCTCCGTTTTCAGCCGCCGAAATGGCAGCGGCTAGACCGGCAAATCCTGAACCGATGACGATCACGTCATATTCAGGTGCTAACTTTTGTGTCTGTGCGAAAGCGATAGAAGGGAGGGCCGAGCAAAGTGCACCCGACACCATTACTTGAAGCATGCTTCTACGAAAAAACTGCACTTTTTCTCCTTTTTGGTGGTTGTTATTAATGAATTTCTTTGCACGAAATTCTAGATCCGACTTTTTCTGATGTAAATGAGTAAATATTTAGAGGGTCAATTGGAGAAGAAAAAACAATATTTTTACCGACCTGAAAATCAAATGGCTTAATGTGGGAATTGGAAGCCGAAAGATATGATCCGAAACCGCAAAATTTTGATGTACAAATTGAACGGCAGGAAACATACTTAAGAACAAAGCGAGAGACGTTTAAAATCAAAGAGCAGAAGCATTTGGAAATGGAAATGAAATACATATCTGGAATTCATGCTTTAAATTTGAGATGCAGTTTGGAGACGTGTGGGGATTGGCACGCCTCTGGAATTCAATGGAAAAATTTGACCGTTCGTGAGTCTTCTGACTCCGTTTTCGGAGATTACGGTATTGAAGACAATTCTTCTGTGCCAGGGCATCCAGGGAACCACAAGGCCGCCAATCATATCCGAGCGCTTCTTGACCTTGTTGCCGATGGGGCCTTCGGTTATGCACAAGGCATGAAAAACGAATTGATTTGCAACGAAAGTTATACGCCTGAAGTCTTTTCCAAATTGCTGCTGCTGAAAAACTCGCCTCGCTGGTTAAAAATCAAAGAATTCATTGGAAAAGAATATGGAGTGCCTTGGCTGCACTTCTTGAGGGAGCATGGATATGACCGATGAAGAAAAAGATTGGCAGACAAATCATGGTAATTTTATTGAAGCCTTTCTACTGTTTTTGAACAAACAGACGGATCAATTCGTTCTTAAAGGCGGGACAGCGTTGTCTCTTTGTTATGGTTTAGATCGTTTCTCCGAAGATATTGATTTGGATGGTCGGAAACAAGACATCAAAGAGATAGTCAAACGGTTTTGCGTGAACCACGGTGTAAATTTTCGAGTTGCAAAAGATACTGCGACAGTGAAGCGCTGCATCATTGACTACGGAAATGACGTACATCCTTTGAAAATTGAAGTTTCATACAGAAATAAAAATCTCGGCCTGGAAGAAGCCTCAAAGGATTGGACACAAATTCACGGTATCAAGGTTTACGACATTGATGCCTTGGCTCGGATGAAGGCAATGGCTTATCAAGGCAGAGACAAGATAAGGGACCTCTACGACCTCTCTTTCATTGTTAATAATTTTTCTGACGGCTTGTCTCATCAGACTAAAGGTATGATTCGAGATACATTGTCATACAAGGGAATAGAGCAATTCGATTACTTGGTTGCCACACAGCAAGATACTCTTATTGACAAAGATCGGCTAGCGGAAGGTTTTCTAAAGATGCATGAAAAACTTGGACTATTATTAGACGAGGAAGAGCAACAGACAAACGCTAGTCATTGAATAAATAAACTAGCCATGCTTATTCTGCATCGGATGATGGAGAAAATTTCTGGGAAATTCATTTAGATATAGTTTCAGATTCACGTTAACGCGACAAGAAAAATTAGCCGTTTTTGAAGAGTTGAGGAAACTACTTAGGCAAAATCTAAAAAATTTATATTTCAACTGGAGTTTTAGCCGCTTCTTTTGGACATAATGTCATGTTGGAGTTCGACACCACCCGTCGAACAAAATTTTGTTCATAGCCTCGTTAATAAAGAGTTAATAAAGTCATGGAAACTATCCTGAAATCCCTCCCGATCGGTGAAAAAGTCGGTATTGCTTTCTCCGGCGGTCTTGACACCAGCACAGCTTTGCTCTGGATGAAAAAGAAAGGCGCTTTCCCCTGCGCTTACACTGCTAACCTTGGTCAGCCTGATGAGGACGATTACGAGGCAATTCCTCGAAAGGCTATGGACTTCGGTGCTTCGATCGCCCGTCTGGTTGACTGCCGTGAACAGTTAGTCGCCGAAGGCATCGCTGCGATTCAAAGCAACGCTTTCCACATCACAACCGGCGGTGTCACTTACTTCAACACCACTCCGCTCGGACGTGCCGTTACCGGCACTATGCTCGTCAACGCCATGCGCGAAGACGGCGTCAACATTTGGGGCGACGGCTCTACATACAAAGGAAACGATATCGAACGTTTCTACCGTTACGGTTTAGTTGCCAATCCTGACCTCAAGATTTACAAACCCTGGCTTGACGTTGAGTTCATCAGCGAACTCGGCGGCCGCGCTGAAATGAGCCAGTTCTTGGCCGACAACGGTTTCGGCTACAAGATGAGCAAGGAAAAGGCTTACTCCACCGACTCCAACATGCTCGGCGCAACACATGAAGCCAAAGACCTCGAACACCTCGACAGCAGCATGAAGATCGTTGAACCGATCATGGGTGTTCCGTTCTGGAAAGAAGAAGTCGGCATCAAGCCTGAGAAAGTCACTGTTCGTTTCGAAGAGGGCATTCCTGTTGCCCTTAACGGCAAAGAATACGACGACAAGGTTGAACTGATGCTCGAAGCCAACCGCATCGGCGGCCGTCATGGCCTCGGCATGAGCGACCAGATCGAAAACCGTATTATCGAAGCCAAGAGCCGCGGTATTTACGAAGCCCCGGGAATGGCATTGCTCCATATCGCTTTCGAACGTCTCGTCACCGGCATCCACAACGAAGACACGATCGAACAGTGGAGAATCAACGGCATTAAACTAGGCCGTCTGCTTTATCAGGGCCGCTGGTTTGACCCGCAAGCCATCATGCTCCGCGAAACTGCTCAGCGCTGGGTTGCTCGTGCAATCACAGGAGAAGTCGATATCGAACTTCGCCGCGGCAATGATTACACGATCCTTGATACACGTTCCCCCAACCTGACATATGAACCGGAACGCCTCACGATGGAAAAGGGCGATTCGATGTTCACAGCCTCTGACCGTATCGGCCAGTTGACCATGCGTAATCTCGACATCGTCGATACACGCAACAAGCTTGGCATTTACTCCAAAGCTGGTCTTATCGGCGGAAGTTCCAGTTCCATGCCTCTTCTTAAAGGCACGAAAGACAACGACTAACTTTTAGTTTTTTGAAAAAAATCCTTCTTGAGTTTGTGGCTCAGGAAGGATTTTTCTTTTTTGGAACGTCTAGGTACAAAGATGTTTCCTTGCCTTCGGAGGCCCCTTAAAAACTAAGAGAATCGTAATAACCTGAAAAAAGGATGGAAGCTCTTAAAAACAAGGCACCAAAGACTGCAAAAATCGCACCGCCTGTTATCACCTTTTGGCTTCGGGTAATAAGATTGATCAGAAGAGGAAGAGCAGTACCGAAAGTGATTCCCCCGATCCAAAACATCAAGGCCTGGTTCCCGCTAATAAGAGCCTCTGCGCCCGCTCGAGCACCTATGGAAGCAGAACCTAACGCTACATAAACAAAGGAGAAAATCGCAAAGAGCTTAGCTGTATCAACCCAAACAGATGTTCTGGAACACCAATCGACAGACTTGTGATCAACCAATCCCATTGCCGACATCAGTTCCAACATGCCGATGGAACCCGTCAGGCCGGACATAATCCAAAGAACGGGGATAAGAGACGAATTCCACAGTGAAACTCCGACAGCCTGCGTGAGAAGGAATCCGGAATAAATAGTGCTGCAGACACCGAGAACGGAAAAGACTGCATTAAATCCGTCGGACTGAGCTAATTTTTGCCATTTTGAGCCTTTAAATATAATTCCGGCACAAATCATGGAATAAAACACAGAGCCGACGCTAAGCAGGGAAAGAAGAACAATTCCGATCATCATCCAGGACTGGAAGTTGAAGGAGAAGTCCCGGAGGGCATAAAAAATCACAAACGGAAGGTTGCTGAGGCGTCCTAAATGACTGGTCACCAATGCTAAACCTGCAATTCCGCAGAACGTCAGAACATAAACAAAATTCTTTTGCCGAACCCAATAGTTAATGAAAAATCCCATTCCGGATAACCCGATGAACCAGAGGAATAAGGCAATCGTCCATCCCCAATGAGTTGCCTGAAGCTGAGGAGTAAGTGTGGATAAATCAATCATTTTTGCACCACTACAAAGAAATTAGGTTTCGTGCCTTTGTTCGGCATAAGGAGTTCGGTACGACAGGAAGCGATCTTCTTAGAAATTTCGCTTTGCGGATCTTTCACATCTCCGAAGAAACGGGCTTGAGCCGGACAAGCCTGAACACAAGCAGGTTGTTCTCCCTGTTGAATCAATTTCAAGCATCCGTCACTCATGCATTTCATGGGAAGTCCGTTATCCGGATGAGACCAGCGGGCATCATACGGACAGCTCGCTACGCAGTAGTTGCAGCCAACGCATTTGTTCGGATCATTGCGAACCAAACCGTTTTCGTCGTAGTAATTAGCACCGAAGGGACAAGTCTTAACGCAGGGAGCGTCCGAACAATGCTGACATTGAACCAGCAGATTTACAGGTCTTCTTTCTTCCGAGCGAAAAACGCGAATATTAGAAGCAAGCCAGTCGCGGCCCGGAATAGAGCGATTATGCATTTCGGGAAAGTTGGTCTGAGAACAGGCCACAATACAGGCTCCGCAGCTGATGCATTGTGTAGCATCAAAAAGATGCGCTAATTGTTTTTTCTTTTCGACCATGATTTAGCCTCTCAATTTGTTGATGCGTACGGCACTGTTATTGGCAACCGTTCCGAAAACGGGCTGTGCATAACCTTTGGCGTACCAGTGAGAATTAATCCCTTCTTTAATGAACTGATAATCGGGGTGATCAGCCAAGTGCTTGATTCGATTACCGCCTGAAAATCCGAAAGCGAAGAGTGATCCTGATATAACTTTCTTCGTCACAGTAATTTGAGCATTCCCTTTATAGGCCGTATCAATACCTTCAACTTCGACGGTTTCACCATGAGAAATGCCCAGTCTTTCTGCATCTTCCGGGTTCATCCAAACAGTACGGTCTCCAAGGTATTTAGAAGGAAGAGCAAACATACTGAGACCGGAGCAGGAAGTGCAGTTTTTCCCGGATACTAAAATAAACTCGTTACTGTTTCTCTTCGGCGGAGTAAAAGCCGGTGCAGGAACATGTGCCGTGAAAGGAGGAATTCCTCGCACATATGCGGGTTTTTCGAAACTCTTGAAAGAATAAATTTCAACTTTGCCGGAAGGCGTTCCGAAGGGTTTCTTATAGGGATAGACGCCGTACTCTTTAATCTTAATCGTCGACCAGCCTTTCGTTCTAATGTCCTCGTGAATCCGACGAGACCAACCGGGCTTGACTTTGTCGCATTCTTCCAAGAGCTGGGCATAGCCTCTCTTTGTGAATGCGTCAAAGTAAGCATTGAATTCTTCAGCTGTTTTGCATTCCTTGTATCCGACTCTTGCAGCTCTTTCCGGGAAAGCTCTTCTGAGGATCTCTAGCAGAATCCACACATCGTGACGGGCCTCGCAGCCTTCAGGAGGACTCAGTTGAGGATCGGAAAGATAAATCGATCCGTCTCTTGCCCACTTTACGCCCGACATTTCCATTCTTTCCATGAAGTACGTAGAAGGAAGGACATAGTCAGCGTAATCGCAAATCTCTTGAGGGAGAACGTCTTGAACGACACTAAGTTCAAGTTTTTTAAGCCTTTCGGCAAGCTCCTCAGAATTTGCTTCTCTTTGGAACATCGTTGTGCCCACAAAGAAGGCTGCCTTGATGGGGTAAGGTTTTCCGGTCAGAACAGCTTCCATAGCCACTTTGAAAGTGCCCTCGGCTTCCGGATAGATGATCTTATCGATGCGCTTTTCTTTAGCCATCCTCCAAGTTTCCCCATTCGGACCTTTTCCTTGGGAGACACTCGGAATCTTCAGACCGGCAGCAGCCGTAACAATCATTCCGCCGGGTATATCGATGTTGCCGTTAAAGGCGTTTGCGATCGAGACTAAACGATAAACCTGAACATCTGTACCATTTTTAGAGGTATACCACCCGTCATCAATTACCCCCTTGAGATTGGTGAAATCTCGAGCAATTCTGCGAATCATATCGGCGGGTATACCGGTAATTTCAGAGCTTTTTTCGGGGGTATAAGGAGCAAGCGTCTCTTTAATGATGACAAAAGCGGTTTTAACCGGGCAGGAAGATCCATCTGCAAGCTTGACAGATCCGCTCATATTCAGGTCAGCCTTGAAGGAAGAATCCTCATCAAAGGCGGTCGGTATGCCTTTATCATTTCTTAGAACGCCTCTGAAAGAGAGGCGTCCGTCGGGGGAGGCGACGACATATTTCGTTTTATCTCCACCCTGAATGACCTCAGCCTGAGTAAGGGGCTGGCCGTTTTCTTTGATCAGGTAAGCTCCGTTCGTCCCTTTCTCAATAAAGTCCAGATCAGCCGTGTTTGTATGGAGCATTTCATTGATCAGAGCTGAAAGAAAAGCGTCATCTGTGCCGGGACGAATAGCAACCCATTCGGCATCGCCGTAGGTAATGTCCGGCATTTTCGGATCGATAGCAACGACGCGAGCCCCTTTTGCTCTGGCGACATTCAAAGTATGAAGAGCCCCCATCGAAGCTCCCATAGTGCGTCCGATCAGGAGGAGATAGCGCAGATTTTCGTAGTCAGGTTCTAATTTCCCCGCACCGCTGAAGCCGGTACCGAAAACCCAGTTGCGCGCATTTATACCCGCAGCGTTGCAGGAAGATTGGTGTCCGATGTTATTGGGAGAACCTAGCGGGAAAGTCAGCCATTTGCTCATTCCCTGAAAATTATGAGATGTTGTTGTGATGCAGCTTTCACCATACTTTTGGACAAGATCTTTAACTTTGGCGCCGATTTCGTTTAGAGCCTCGTCCCAAGTAATTTCTTTAAATTTACCTTCGCCTTTTTCCCCGATACGTTTTAAGGGTTTGCGAAGACGGAGAGGGTGGTTCCAGATCCACATCGCGCCGGCAGAACGGCCGCAGTAACCTTGCTGAGGATGTCCGGGGTTCGGAAAAATTCGAACGGTTTTTTCTGATATCGGTTCGCCTTCTTTGCGCATCGCTAAGATGCCGCAGTAAGCACCGCACATTGTGCAGGCGACCGGATGTTTGGACCATCCTTCTTTTTCTAATTTTGCAATTTGTTCCGCAAATGCATGGTTCACCAGAGAGGGAGCGGATGCCGCTGCTGCTGAACAGGTTGCCCCCTTAATTAATTTTCTTCTGGTCATCGAAAGATTAACGAAATCGACTGACATTATTTTTGTCCTTTTAATAATGGGGTTTGTCCCTAACGCTCTGGCATACTAGGCTTCTCGAAGAATTTGAATAATCGGAAAATCCCCTTATACCGTTTGAACTAGACTGCCGATTTTTAATCCGTTAGCTGCATTAATATGTCGTAGACTAATATTATTTTTTATAATAAATCAAATAATTAAGTAGTTAAAAATTTCATTACCCCGGTATCATCCTGTCACAATCAGCAACATATCAGATACAGCTTGAAATAATGGGTTACTAAATAAGAAAAAGACGGGGATTTTTGAACAATTTCTGAACTAGGAATATCCTCAAAATTCAATCTCTGGAACCCCGGTAGTTGTCAAGCACTTTAGGATAAAGTTTTTCTTTAGTCTTGCGAAGCAAGACCTGTTTCCATATTTTTTTTGGTTGTCTAGGTATCTTGTTCGAGGTTAAATGCGTCTGCTGTTGCATACAGAAGAGGCCAATCTACCAATCTCTCCAGGCTGTTTCAAGAACCTCAATTGATTCTATTTGCCTACCATGAACTTCAAGATCAGTCCGCTCGTGCCCCCTAAAATTGGATAGCTGTGACGCTAATTGAATTTATCGGGCTGTGGAGCGGGCCTTTCGGCTTTCTCATGCTTTGTTGTAGACGATTGTGCTCGAACTGTAAGTTAAATCTTTAGCTCCCTTTGGGCAATGAGCATTTCGCGACCCCTGCTATTTTTGAGTTATATGGTTTGTTGCTGATAAGAACAGCTCTAACAATCCGTAAAAGCTTTGCGGCAACGGCGCATACGAGTTTTCCCCATGGCATTTTTTCTTTTTGCTTCTTCAAAATCCACTTCGTTAACTGTTTGGATTTCAATTTTCCTTTAGTGGCCATGTTAACCAAGCTCCCGGCCGCTTGCACCATTAAAGACCTCATAGTCCTGTCTCCACGATGGGTAATTTTTCCTTTTCTCTCATTGTGCCCAGTAGCAATGCTTCTCGGCACCAATCCATAATAGGCAGGAAAATCTTTGGGACTTTTAAATCTCTTTATGTCTCCAACCGTTGCACGAAGTCTGCAACTGCAGATTGATCCCAGCCCCGGAATCGTTTGAATTAACTGGCAAACTTTATCGCTCTTAGCTAACTCCTCAAGGGTTTTGGTGATTTTGTTCAAGGCCTTTTGAGCTGTTTGTGCGTGTGTAACCATGTCAACGAGACTTTCCTTCAGTTCCTCCGGGAAAGCTGCGTGATTTTCAATCAGATCTTTCAATCGAGCTTTCCCGCTGATTCCTTTCGAGATATTCAATCCCCAGGCTTGGCAAATCCCTTTTAAAGACACAATGGTCTGCCTATATTGCTTGATATATTGTTCCCGCAATGTTGTTAAGCTCGCGTACTTTTGTTGCTCTACATCTTTGGCTTTGATTGTCCTCAGCTGTGTATCTTGGGCTAGAAAAGCCAGGGCTTGAGCATCATTTAAATCAGTTTTTTGGCCTGAAAAATGATTTTCAACGTAGTTCTGTACATTCTTGCCGCCGATAACCAGACAACGATGTCCCCAAGCCTCTAACTTTTGAACTAAATAATTCATTTCAGTGCATGGCTCCATGGCGAACGTCGTAGAACTAAGCGCCTGGGCACTTTTCTCGAGCTCAGAATAGTCAAGCCGGTCGATGCAGACCACTTCACCATCTGTTGTTAACAGAGCAGCACTGACGCAATTCTTAGCTAAATCTATACCGATGGCTTCGTATTCGAGATCTGTATCGATAGTTTTTGCGAGTATCCTTCTAACTGACATGGAATCACCTTTAATGAGAATTTTGTCACTTTCATTTTGCTCCCTCTATCTCGCTGGGAGCAAAGGGGTTCCATGTCATTAAATTTGAGGTTCTCAGAGGTTCTATTTCTGTAAGAAAATCCTCCTTCAGGACTCGAGTTCTTCTTCACTGAGGCAAATCCCCTAAAAATGCTAATGGGTTATTCGCAGAGAATAAATCCTATAGAAAATTTAATATAGTGAAGCTTATAATCAGTTTTAGGTGGGTTATATTTATTTAAAAAACTACTAGAAATTGGCCTTGCATGTCCTCTTCACACAGGCAGAATGTGGAAAGTTAAAAAATAAGATAGAAAGCGATGTACTTCAATAAAAGAAAAAGAGCACTGAAAATACTGAAGCTGCTTGTCGTCGTCTTATCGCTGGGCGCCTCGATATGTTTTTCAGCCGACAAAACGGATATCAGGGTCGGCATTATTGATTCTTTTAATCCGGAGTTCGCGACGACCACACTCGAACCTACCTTACGATATCTCAACCAAAAATTACCCAACTATCACTTCGTTGCCGTTCCTTTGAATTCGGTAAACCCAAAAAAAGAATTAAAAAACAACCCGATTGATTTTCTCATCAGTTCAGCAGGTACATTTCATGAACTAAGTATTTCTATAGGCATCGTTCATATTGCCACTCGTAAAACCATTCTCTCTGACGACCCTTCAGCTTCCGAGGGCGCAGCTTTCGTTACATTGGCTAAGAGAGCAGATCTCATTGAGCTCAAAGACCTGCAGGGTAAAGTCGCTGCCGCCTCTCAGCCGAATTCTTTCGACGGCTGGCTTGTCGGACAGCACAAACTCTTCAAAAACGGTCTGAACCCTGAGAAATTCTTCAAGCGGTCTGTTTTTACCCATTTTCAATTTCCTGATGCGTTAATGCTGCTCATTCAAGGAGAAGCAGATGTCGCGATCCTTTCAGCCTGTGTCTTGGAAGAACTCTCTCAAGAGGGGCTTATTGAGTCATCCGATTTCAAGGTTATTTCGCAAAAACCAAGGGATGTTTTGAAGTGTGCGCGGTCTACTACAGATCTTTATCCCGGAATCGTCTTTGCTGCTCGAGAGAATATTCCTCCGAAACTCATGTGGGAAGTGACTTCGTCTTTGATCAGCATGCCGCCGACCAACGACTATGAATGGACGATTGCAAGTCGGTTCTCTAAAGTGGATGAACTTTTCCGAGATCTGCAGCTCGGGCCTTACCAATATTTAAAAGATTGGAGTCCTGCCGGCATCTTTAAGCGCTTCAAGACAGAAATCTTACTGACCTGTGGCTTGCTTCTTCTTTTAATCCTTAACTCACTATACCTGAGACGAACAGTTGCGAGAAGAACGCTTCAAGTAAGACGAACACTGAATCGCCAAATAAAAATAGAGAAGGAATATCGGGACTCTCGAAACCGATTGGCACAAATGGAAAAATTCGGTGTCATCAATCAGATGTCGGGCATGCTCGCACACGAAGTCCAACAGCCATTGATGGAAATTAACAATTATTTGGCCGGCTTGCGTGTGTATTTGAAGTCAAAGGGCTTCTCTGATGCCGTTACGGAACAAGCTATCGGTTCTTTAGAACATAACAGCGAACGTATCGGAAGCATTGTGACACGCGTCAGAGGATACGCAAAACAAAAGAAGGGCGAAATGAAAAGCTGTGACTTGACTGCCATTGCTTTAAGCGCACTTAATGTATTGAAGGCACTGAAGTTTGAGCACGTCGAGGTTACTTCTGATTTACCTTCAGAGGCTAGAGTAGTCGGCGATCCGCTGGAACTCGAACTGCTCATCATTAACTTACTTAAAAATGCCTGCAGCGCCGTGGAAAAACAACCCAAGCCGATAGTTGATTTAAAAATCGGAAACCTCGACGACAGCCATTGGTGTTTGAGTGTCTCGGATAACGGGCCGACGCTTGATGACAAATCCTTCGCCAGACTTAAGACACTGGGAGACAGTGTCAAACCGGAAGGCATGGGCATCGGTCTTTCGATCGTCCGCGGTATTGCAGATAAACACGGAGCGGAACTGGAATTCATCAGACTGCCGAAAGGCGGAATCTGCAGCCGTGTGGTAATTGATAAGGAGGAATGTAAATGACAACCCCGCTGGTTCGTATTGTGGATGACGATGCGGATGCACGATCTTCTTCTTCGTTTTTTCTGAGCATGATGGGTCTGGAAATCAAAGAGTATGACAGCGCTTATCGCTTTTTGGAAGAAGACGACATGAATCGTCCCGGGTGCATCATTTTGGATGTCCGTATGCCGGATATGACCGGCATGGAGCTTCAGGTTAAACTGAATCAAAAGGACTGCCGCCTTCCGATTATATTTCTTTCCGGACACGGAGAATTAGACATGGCCGTCCACGCCTTAAAACGCGGCGCTTCTGATTTTCTTCAAAAATCGGCTAAACCCGAACGCTTGCTAGCCGCTGTCAAGAAAGCTGTCACGGCCAGTATGGAAGAATACGAATCCGACAATGAGATAGATACACTCCGAAAAATCTATGATTCTCTGACGCCCCGTGAAAAAGAGGTCGTTCTCGGAGTCGCCAAAGGGGAGCTCAATAAAGTCATAGGCTACAACCTTGGTATCAGCGAGAGGACCGTAAAAATGCACCGAGCAAACCTCTGCAGCAAACTTAATGTCACCAGCGCCGTCGAGATGGCAGCGTTTTTACGCAAAATCGGAGTTTTAAATGCTTAGAAGAAGCTTTGCAGCAGGTTTGAGTTTGTTCGCTGCTTTTCCACTTTCGGTTTTTGCGCAGTCAGATGCCGAAAAGAAATTCGATTTAATCATTATCGGTATCGGGGTAGCCGGTTTATCGACTGCGGTTTCTGCTGCACAAAGCGGCGTAAAAAATACTCTTCTTATCGATAAAGCGGCTTTCGTAGGAGGACATTCTGCACTTTCCGGCGGCTCAGTCAATGCAGTCGATCCGGAAGTTCAAATGAAGCAGGGCATCAAAGACAGCCCTGAGCTTTGGTTCAGACAAATCATGGAAGCGGGAGAATTCCAAAGCGATCCAATACTCGTTAATACCTTAGTAAATAATGCTCATTCAACTCTTCATTGGTTAAGAGAAATCGGCATCCCTTTCGATGACCAAGTCTTCGAAGCGTGGGGCGGAAAGTTCCAGCGGGCGCATTCTGCCGGTCAAAAACGAAACGGAATGACGTACGTTCGAATTATGAATCAAAAAGCTCGCTCCCTCGGTGTCAAGGTACGGCTGAGAACTGAAGCGGTTAGTCTTTTAGAAAATAACGGGCAAGTTATCGGAGTAAGAGTCAAAACCCGAGAGGGGAAATTAGAAGATCTTCAAGCAAAAGATATTGTGATTGCCACAGGAGGTTTCACGGCAAACGTTCCCATGCGTCTAAATACGATGAGCGCTTAGATGCTTCATTGTTCACAACTGCGAATCCGACGGGCAGAGGCTTTGACGGATCCACTGGAGACGGAATTTTATTAGCAGAAAAAACCGGCGCACAGACGGTTGATATGGAGGCCATACAGCTTATTCCGCTCAGAGGCGGCAGACTGCTCAACTATGTGGGCGGAGATATTTTTGTCGACAGTTCAGGAAAGCGTTTCGTCGACGAAAGCAAAGGGGTTAAGGCTATCGGAGAAGCCTACCTGAATTTACCGGACAGAGTATTCTGGGTCATTACGGATTCTCAATCACAAAAGAGTTTGGATTTAGATGCCAAACTTCTCTCCGGTACAGTTCGAATGGCCGACTCCGTCGCCGAAATGGCCAAGAAAATGCATGTCAGCCCTAAAGTTCTTCAAGAAACCCTGGATCGGTATAACAAATTTGCAGAGCTGGGGGAAGATAAAGATTTTGGGAAGAAGATATTTACCCAGAAAATTGATAAACCGCCGTTTTATTTCGGACGAGAGCAGTTTGATATTCACTACAGCTGCGGCGGGTTAAAAATTAATAAAAAATGCCAAGTCATCGGAAAAGAAAGTAAACCGATTCCGAATCTTTATGCCGTCGGTGAAGTCACCGGAGGTATTCACGGAAGGGATCGTTTAGGCGGAGACTCTCTTATTTCCTGCTTTGTTTTTGGAAAGATCGCAGGAGAGGAAATTGCGAAGAAACAGAAGGATCTCAAATAATCTACATTCCTATTTAAAAGGATAAAGTTAATTACTCAAAACTTTCTCCTAGAAATATTGAAAGATAAAATTAAAACATTACTTATTACTAGAGCTCGATTAATATTCTCCAAAAATATTAACTCAATTTAAATAAGATTCTACTCCTCGAGAAATCCTCTCATTTATCTTTCTAATTCACTTTTTCTCCTGAAAATATTTGCCGCTAGATTATTTTTTTACACAATATATGTCTCACTCCTTATTTAACAAAGGAGGAATGCCTTTTACCCTAGAGAATTTTTCAGTTATTTTCATCTCCGTTAATATTTTTATTTTTCATAGAAATTTGACCGGTATTTATTCTGGCACTGATTATCCTTTCTACAGCATTTGAGACTTTCGGATCGATATTTACTAGAACATCGTCCCATTATCTTCGTCCAATTCTACGGTCAGCAGCTCGGAAAATATCCAAAGTTCCCAATCATCTTTGAGTATAATGAATGATTGCCTGTCCGCATTGAGATAAACGTTAATCAAATCTGAAATGTCGCTTGCCGAACTTCTATAAACCAAATACATTTCTTTGTAGTTCAGCTTGGCGGAACAATCTTTTGGCCAGTCCCAAATAATTTCATCATTCAGCATCAGAAAATATCTCGGACACACGGAATCAACATGGCCAGGAATTCTGTAAATCGCACAATGAAACTGTAAACGTATATTCAGATCAAAAATTATGTAAATTCTTCTCTGTAATTTAGACCATCGTCTTGGCATTCTCTACTTCTTATCCTTTGCCAATACGATATATCGACTTGCGTTAAAAAATGGCGTAACAAATTCAATACCATTAGTTTTTGTTATATAACATTTTTATTAATAAGACCAATAATCAAATAGAATTTGTATAAAATACCAGTATTTAATTTAAAATGTTATTTTATTAGGAAGTAATTAAATTAACAGATTCTGTTTTATTTAGATAAAAAAAAGAGGCCGATTAGGGCCTCAATTTCTCTTTTTTAACAATTACAGCGATTTAATACTTTCAAGAAGTTTATCTACGCTTTCTTTCGGAGTTGCCCAACTTGTGCAAAAACGAACTAAGAATTCCTCTTGTCCGACGTCACCTTCACATTCAAATGCATAATCTTTAGAAAGTTTGTCTTTTGCATCTCGAGGAAGGAATAAAAATTGCTGATTAGACGGAGAGTCCACTAAGAAACGATAGCCTTTATCTTTAAAAGCTTCTTTAATTCTCATTGCCTGATCAACGGCGTGTTTACCCATTTCTTCGTAAAGACCGTCTGTAAATAAGGCTTCAAACTGAACGCCGAGGAGGCGTCCTTTTGCGAGCATAGAGCAATTCTGCTTAATCATGCTCCGGAAATTGGCGTCTAAGCCGTTGCCTCTCGGAAATACAATCGCTTCCCCCATCAAAATACCGACCTTTGTTCCGCCAATATAGAAAACATCGGTCAGGCGATCGATATCTTCCAAAGTGACGTCGTTGCCCGGGCTTTGTAAGCCGTAGCCAAGACGAGCGCCATCAAGATAAAGCGGAATCACAAATTCCTGACAAACTTCAGAAAGAGCCTGAAGTTCCGATTTGGAATAGACAGTTCCTAATTCAGTGGGCGAGGAAATATAGACCATGCCGGGCTGGACCATGTGTTCATGTGTCGGATCAGCCCAATAGCTTTCAAGATAATTTCTGAGTGTTTCGGCAGAGAGTTTTCCGTCTTTGCCTTCCAGACCAATGACCTTATGTCCCGTCGCTTCAACGGCACCGGCTTCATGAACATTGATATGACCGCTCTTGCAGCAGACACAACCTTGGTAAGGTCTCAAAAGCGAAGCTATGACCGTTACATTGGCAGGTGTTCCGCCTGTGACAAAGTAAACATTGGCCAAAGGATCTTCACAGGCTTCACGAATGAGTTCCTGAGCATGTGCGCAATGGGAATCTGCTCCGTAACCGGGAGATTGTTCAAAATTGGTCTTAACCAGAGCTTCTAAAACTTTAGGATGGGCGCCTTCGGCGTAGTCGCATTCAAATCGGATCATTTTTAGAGACGAAGAGGTTGAGGAATGCTTGAAATAATAGGACAAAAAACGGGGCCGAAGCCCCGCGGCGAATCAAAGCTTTTTATTCAGCCTGATCTTTTAAGAAGTTAATCAGAAGGGGAACCGGACGGCCGGTTGACCCTTTTTCTTTTCCGCTCTTATTAGCAACACCTGCGATGTCCAAGTGAGCCCACGGTGTATCACCGACAAATTCTTCCAAGAAGGCAGCGGCGGTGCAGGCACCGGCGCCGCGAGAGTCGCTGATATTGGCGAGATCGGCAAAGTTGCTCTTCAAAGCCTTGGTAAAGGAAATATCCAGAGGCATTCTCCAGACCGGATCCATAGCAGTGTCGCCGGCCATCATGAGGGACACAGCCAGTTCTTCATCGTTGGAGAACAAACCTGCTATGTCGTTGCCTAAAGCAACAACGCATGCGCCGGTCAAAGTGGCTACGTCCACAACGCACTTCGGTTTGAACTTATCGATGGTATAGGCGAGAACATCGCAGAGAACCAAACGACCTTCGGCATCGGTATTCAAAACTTCAACGGTCTTGCCGGCATAGCTCTTGAGAATGTCTCCCGGTTTAGTTGCGGAACTTCCGGGCATATTTTCTGTAAAGCCGACGGCAGCAACGATGTTCACCGGCAGCTTCATGGCTGCAGCGGTTGCGATAGAAGCGATCATGGTAGCAGCGCCGCACATGTCGTATTTCATTTCGTCCATTCCCTTAGCGGGTTTCAAAGAAATGCCACCGGAGTCAAACGTCAGTCCTTTACCGACCAAAGCAACCGGAGTATCGTCCTTCTTGCCGCCGTGGTATTCAATGACCACCATACGAGGTTTCTGGTGAGAGCCTTTAGCTACACCGAGCAGGCATCCCATACCCAGTTTTTCCATGGCTTTTTCGTCGAAGACGGTAACGTCAAGACCCAGAGAACCGGCAAGTTTCATGCATTCTTCAGCCATAAACTTCGGTGTGCAGAGATTTGCCGGCATATCTCCGTACTGTTTGGCCATCTGAACACCGACACCGACGGATACGCCTTCGGCATAAGCTTTTTCAACGTCCTTGTTTTCATCAGGAACGTAGAGGTCAATGTTTTTAGGCTTCTTCCAGTTGATGTCAAACGTTTTGTAGTTCTTAGGGCGATCAAGGGCTGTGCAGGCAATAAAACCGGACTGTTCGGCGATCCATTCAGGAACTTCATCCGGCAGCCACTCAAGGGTGGTCAGGACGACTTCTTTGCCAAGGTAAGCATTGTCGATACCGAGTTTTAAAACACGCTGGAAGTCTCTGGCTTTGCATTTTCCTAAGCCGACGAACACAACACGTTCGGCCTTACATCCGGGGAAGTCGCGGAAAACCGCAACCTTGCCGACGCAAGGATGTATATCTCCGGCTTCAATCCAGCGAGAGACGGCGCCTTCGGAAGCCTTATCGAGCGCTTCGGCAGTCGGAGTAAGACCGCCGGCAGGAATTCCGACAACCAGAGCTCCGCATTCGAGCTTTAAAACATCACCGCTAACCATTGAAAATTTCATATTTTTTGTTCCTTATGATTCGCAAACAATTTTTCCATTATAGGAAGAGTGGAGTGATGTGCTGAAATATTGAGAGCATTTCAGGGACCAAACTTAGAAGAAATTCGCCGGAACATCCTCAGCGAGGAAGTGCCGACGATAGAAAAAAAGATAACGGTTTAGACTAGGCAGTTTTTGATTGCGAGGTCTTTGCCTTTTCTTTCAAGAACTTATTTTCCCGACGAACGAAGTAACTCGACATCAATCCGGAGAAAACAATAATCAGCATTCCGCAAATAACGGGGAAGGTCGCCGGTTCGAGGAAAAGGATTTCTCCCAAAATCGTTGAGAAAAGAATGACGGTGTACTGAAGAGAACTCGACAGAACCAGATTGCCTCTGGAGAAAGCTCTGGTCAGACAGAATTGACCGCCGGTTGCACAGATACAAAGTCCCAAAATGTATAAGGCGCCCTTAACGCTCCAGGGATGGAAGCCGCCGGTGAGGAATGTTCCGATGAGGCCGCAAATCGCACCGACCAGAACAAGGTAAAAAATAATTCGTGTTTCCGGCTCATGAAGCATGCCGAGTTTCTTAACAAACGTTGTGGCATTTGCAGTGAAAAAGCCCGCGGCTAAACCCACTACAGCGGCATAGTATTCATGCGGTCCGATGGTTGGTCCGAGCATGATCACGACGCCGATAAAACCGAAAAGCACCATCGCCATCAGCCCCCAGTTCACTCGAGCGTGATGGAGCAGGGAAGTCGTCAGAATGTAAGCCCCGACAAACAACGGCGACGTGTAATTCAATGTCATCGCCAGTCCGATATTCAGATGAGAGACGGAATAAATGCCGCAGATGATTGAAAGAGTGCCGCACATCGAGCGGATCAAATGCTGCCAAGGATGAGTTGTGGAAAGCGTAATTCCACTGAAACGCATAACGCCGTAAAAGAGGACAACGCCGAAAATTGATCTGAAAAAGAGAATTTCCCAGCTACCGATGCCTTCGAATCCGGAATATTTCACGAATACGGCATAAAAGGCATAAAACAATGCCGCAACCACCATCCAAAGAGACTGCACCGAACATCCTCCTAAAAAAAGACATCTTAGCCGTCAAATCTTTTGCATAGAAAACTATGGATCACAATATTTTCAAGGAATCTGTTCGATCGATATTTTTATCAGGGTAAAAGGGCGAATTTTTTGACTAAACTTTCCTGAATATTTACTGCTCAGAAAAGCCATGAAAGAAGAACTCAAATCGCTTTTTGCCGAAATTGTCGGCCTCAATAACGTCATTGATGATCCGGCTCTTTTCGGACCTTACACGGATGATTTCACAGACCACTACGTCTCAAAGCCTTTGGCTGTCGTCCGCCCCTCTACCACCGAACAAGTTTCAAAGATCGTCAAACTTTGCGCTCAATACAACGTTCCCATCGTCACCCAGGGCGGCAATACAAGTCTGACAGGCGCAGCGACAACTTATCGACCGGATGCTGAAATCGTCCTGTCCATGACAAAAATGAAAAACGTCATCGACGCGGACCCACTTTCAGACACATTAACCGTTCAAGCCGGAATGACATTGGCCGAAGTGCATGAAGCTGCAGAAAGTGTTAATCGTTTCTTCCCGCTGTCTTTTGCGGCAGAAGGCAACGCAACCATCGGCGGCTGCTGTGCCTGTAATGCCGGCGGAGTAGCCGTACTGCGTTACGGAACAACACGCGACTTGGTTCTCGGCGTTGAAGTCGTCCTTCCCGACGGCCGCATTTACAACGGTTTGAGACGTCTTCGTAAGGACAACACCGGATACGATTTCAAAGATTTATTCTTGGGCAGCGAAGGAACCATCGGCATTATTACTGCCGTCGTTCTGAAACTCTTCCCGGCGGCGAAAGAAAAGGAAACTGCTTTTTGCTGTCTGAACAGTATTCAGGACGCCGGAAAGCTTCTGAACCGATTCAAGATGAAAGCCGGCTCTTCTCTGACAGCTTTCGAGTTGATCAGCGATTTGCCGATCGAGCGAGTTAAAAAGTACCTGCCTGATATCGAAGTGCCTCCGCTCAGCGACTCTCCCTGGAAAGTATTGGTTGAACTTTCTCTGGAAAAGAAGCCTCAGGAAAGCATGATGGAACACATCTTGGAAGGTGCGTTTGAAGACGGAGAAATCACCGATGCCGCCATTGCCAGCTCTCTGCAGGATTCCCATACCTTCTGGCATGTTCGCGAATCAATCCCTCTGGCCGACAGAACGGCCGGCGGCAGTATCCATAGCGATGTCAGCCTCCCCATTTCTTTAATCCCTGAGTTCGTCGAAGAAACAAGCGCAATGCTTTTATCCGCTTATCCCTGGCTCGGGCTTTCTATCTATGGGCACTTGGGCGACGGAAACCTTCATTTCAATTTCGTCAGTCCCGAAGACCCGGGTGCAACCTACCGAAATGAAGAAGGAATTCGAGAAATTCTTTATAGTCAGGTTAATAAATTCGAGGGCTCGATTTCAGCCGAACACGGCATCGGAATGCTGAAACTTGACCATAATTACCAATTCAAGGATCCTTTGGAGATTGAAATGATGCGCAAGATCAAAAACGCTTTTGATCCGAAGGGCATCATGAATCCCGGGAAGCTCTTGAAAACGGAATAACCAACGAGGAAACTGTGGGTAAGAAATCAAAGAAAAAGGAAAAGAAGATGGCAGTCAAAGAAACTCGAAAACTCGCCAAAGAGGAACCTTCCGACATTGCATCCGAAGTTCTCGATGACGGTTACATCGATGTCATGGATGACAAAACCGTTGCTCTTTTCCCTTTGGGCGACATGATTATTCCCACAGGCATCGACTACAAACCCGGTGATCCTGAAGAAGATGCATTGGCGGTAACCGATGCGCTTTCTGAAATTGAAGATCTTTGCTTCTTAGAAGTTCCGAAGTTTTTTTCTTTAAAGGGCAGTGTGGTCACACCGGCGGTGATGCTTGAGCTTTCCCGAGCCGTCCAAAGGGTTTTGATTCGCCCGGAAGTCTCAGGCGTTGTCGTTACTCAGCCTGCGGACAATATTGAAGAAACAGCTTATTTCGTCAGCATTTCTTTATCGGATGTATTCCAGAATCAGAATTCCAAGCCGATCGTCTTTACGACCTGCATGAATCCCGAAGATCCGATGTTTGACGGGACCAAGAATCTTTTAGATTCCATTCGGGTTGCCTGTCACGACGTGAAGGGTGATATCCCAACGGTTGTCGTCTGCATGAACGGTGAGATCCATGCGGCGTCCCGCGCTCAGCTCACTCACACCAACAAGGCTTCTGCCTTGGCTTCTCCGGGCTGGGGCCCCGTCGGTTATGTCGACCGCGACAATGTTTATTTCCGCTGCGGTGCATTAGAGCTCGATACCGGTTTGAACTTCCCGATGCTCAAAAAGCTTACGGCCAAAGTTCCCGTTGTTAAAGCCATGTGCGGAGACGACGGTGCGCTTCTTGAAATGGTTCTTGAAAAAGAACCGGACGCCATCATCGTTGAAGGTTTCGGCCGCGGTAACCTTCCGGCCGGCATGATGCCTGCGATTAAAAAAGCGGTAAAGAAGGGCATTTTCGTTGTGATCTCGACGAGAGCTTCTTCCGGCCGTGTCTTAGACAGTACGGTTTTCCCGGGAAGCGTCGCGCAATGTCTTGAATCCGGCTGTTTGTTAGCCGGCGAAACGACTACCGCTAAAGCTAGACTTCTTTTGATGTACGTCCTTTCCCAGAAAGAAGCGATCCAACTAAAGAAAGAAGATCCTGAAAGATTCTTCGCCTACGTACAGGAATGTTTGGATCCGGTGCTCACCAATCGTCTCTTCGGTTAATGAGTCAAAAATTTGCTTCTATGGACGAGCTTTTCGAAGCGCTGAGCCATTCAGCGTTTCGAAGCAAGTTTCGTTTGTCTTACGCAGACAGAACTTATGCTGAGACTCGTAATGACGAGCTCTTGAAGAAACACGCCAAAGAAATTCTTCACGACAGAATCGGAAGCGCGAATCCGAAAAACGACGGCAAACAGACGCCGTACAAGGGACATCCGATCTTTACTGCGCAGCACGCGACCGGATGCTGCTGCCGCGGCTGTCTTTATAAGTGGCATGGGATCGACAAAGGCAGAGAACTAACGGAAGAAGAACTCAATACCCTGAGCGATGTGATCTTGGAGTGGATTCATCGAGACTTACAAAAACCGACTCCGAAGAAAAGAGTACGCAAAGGCGAGACTTTGGATCTTTTCGACCAAGATTAAGTTTCCTTTTTTGAAGGTTTTCAACACATTCCAGGAAGGCTTCTTTAGAAGCTTTCGGACTCAACCTAACTAAAAGTTATAACTAACCATCCATAAATAGTATTGGATTGAGAAGAAAAGAATTTTTATGATGGAGGCATATTGAAGGAGAAACTATGCCTCTTAACCGCCGTTCATTCCTCGGACTTTCAACAATTCTTTTGAGTTCTCCGCTTCCGGTATTTTCTTCGGAAAATAAACAAGCCAAGAGAATCTTGGTATACGGAGATTCGAATTCTTTCGGATGGGCCTGGAGCCCTGAAAAAGACATCTATCGTCTTCCAATCGATCAAATTTGGCCTCAGGTCATGGCTCAAAAACTTGGTCCTAACTATGAAGTCGAAGTTAATGCCTTGGGCGGCCGAACGGTAAAAAGAGATCAAAAGGACGGCAACGGAACCGGCAAGAGCCTTTCCGGTAAGTTGTTCAACGGGATGGTTTCACTTCCTGCGGTTCTTTCCGAAAACCTTCCTCTGGATATAGTCATTGTCATGCTCGGAACCAATGACGCGAATTCAAGATACAAGAACAATGCAAAAGCGATCGCCGATGACCTTGAAGAGATGATTCGTATGATTCAAGCAGGTGAATGGCAATCCAACACTAAATTTAAGACACCAAAAGCCTTAGTCATTGCACCCCCGCTCCAGCCTAACGAAACAGCTTACGGCGACGCTTTCAGCGGCGCAGAAAAAATCACCAAAGAGCTTCCGCCGCTTCTGCAGAAAAAATGCCGAATTCTTGGAGCCGAATACATAAACGCTCAAGACTTCGTGAAAGGCATTCCGGGACAGATTGACCGTGTTCACCTTTCCCCGGAACAACACAAAGTTTTAGGCGAGGCGGCAGCTGCAAAGGTCAAAGAAATCTTTGCGCATTAATTGTTGGAAGGATCCTAGGAGGCCTTAATGAAACTTCTGACCGCTGCCGCTGCAATTACGACTTGTTTACTTATGTCCGGAAATGTCATGGCTCAAAACATTCAGATCAAAGTGGATGGCAAAGCTTACGCCGGGGGATTAAATGGTAACGATGCCGCGAAAGACTTTGCTGCAAAGCTTCCGCTCAAACTTAAGTTTGAGGATTTCGGATCGACGGAACGGATTTCGTATTTACCGAAATCATTGAACCTAGGATCCGCGTCTATAAGCTGCGATCCTCAAAAAGGTGATATTACCTATTACATCCCATGGGGAAACCTGGCGGTTTTTGTCAGAGACTTTCGTCCGTCTGACAACTTAGTCCCGCTCGGAAAACTTTCTCCGGAAGCGCTTAAAGCCATCCAAGAAAGCGGCTCCAAAGATGTTGAAATCAGTCTTGTTAAGTGAACGATATGGAAACAACAGGATTTTTGAGAAGAACGATTCTTTTAACGGCGGCAGCAATGCCGATGATAGGCAGTAAAGTGTTTGCAGCAACTCCGAATCAAGGTGCATCCACGGTCTATTTCTCTAAAGACATCGATGCGGAGAACTTTTTAGCAATTTATGACCGACTTAGAAAAGACGCCAACCTACCGGAAGACGGAAGACTCTCCGGCATCAAACTTCACGGCGATGATGTCGATACGAATCGAGGTATGTGGGAAGCATTGCTGAATCACATTCCGAACAGCAAGTTTGTTGAATGCAACTATGCCTCAATCTATCCGGCCGGAAGAGGCAATACGCAAGGAAATATTAGGGCGATAACGGCTCAAGGCGTCGACAAGAATCGCCTCGATATCTTGGATCGCAACAACGAATACACGGAAGTTCCGATCAAAGGCGGTAAAGAACTGAAATCTGTCTCTGCGCCGACGGCTCTATTGAAAGAGTATGGCTGCGTTGCAGTGACGGCTAATTTCCGAATTCCGAGTTTTGCGGGATTTTCGGGTGCGTGTAAAAACGTCGGCATCGGTTTAGCCAGCGGAGAGGGCAAGACTCAAGTTCATGGCCTGGGAGTCAGAAAAAATACAGGATTCTTCCGAAGACTCGCCGATGCTTCAAAAGGCATTCACGATGCAATGGACAATCGACTGCTTTTTATTAACGTGGTCTCAAACATTCACGTTGATCCGCTGAAAGGTACTAAAGTCCGAACAGGCAATCTCGGCATCGTCGGATCTCTGGATTTGCTCGCTGCCGACCAAGCCGCGGCAGACTTAATTTACGGTCTGACTCCTGCTGAGTACAACGCTTATTCGCTCCAAGAAAAGATTGACAGAGGCTTCTTACAACTCGAGTACTTGGACGAAATCAAAGCCGGAAACCGCACCTACAAGCTCATAACACTCTAATTTTTATAGGAAAAAAAGATGAAAAAACTCCTCATTGCCACACTTCTTGGTTTAACTGCCGCTAGTGCACAAGTTCAGGCCAAAACACTTCTTGTCTATTACAGCTTCACCGGAAATATTGAAAAGGCCGCTGTCGCCGTTAAAGACCAAACCTCAACGGATGTGATTCAGATTCAGCCGGCACAAAAAGGCTTGAACTACGCGGCCAACAATTATTCTCTCGGAAGTGATTTGGTGGACCAAATTCGAAGCAAGCCTAATGATGCTTCTTCTTATCCCGCCATTGAGCCGGTGGACGTTGACTTTTCAAAATATGACACCGTTATCATCGGTACACCGCTTTGGTGGAGCAATATGGCCGCACCTATGCAGACATTCTTGTTCCATAACGGAAAGGCAATGGCCGGCAAGAAAATCGGTTTGATTGTCTCCAGCGCCAGCAGCGGAATTTCCGGTGTTGAAAGAGACGCCAGACGCCTTATCCCTGAAGGTAATTTCACAAAGAGCCTTTGGATTCGTTCCTCTCAGTTTTCATCCGCTCCGAAAATGGTCGCGGAATGGCTGAAAGCCAACGGTCTGGCCTCTAAGTAATTTTTTCAATAAGAAAGGCGCCGAGGCGCCTTTCTTACTAAATATCAAGAAGATCTAATCGGCCAATTAATATTGGTCAAACATTCTCTGGATTTCTTTCGGATCCTGAGTCTTCGTCAAAGCAAGCTGCAGAAGCAGGCGAGCTTTCTGAGGATTGAGTGTGTCGGATTCTAAGAAACCGGCCTTCGTCCACATCGGCAGAGAAACCGTCGTTGCACCGTTCGGTACGCGGGCACTTCTTACAACCACAACACCTTTAGCCACAGCGTCTTTCAGACCTTCCATTGTCGGGTTGGCGATGGAGCCGTTGCCTGTACCAGCGTGAATGATGCCTTTAGCACCGGCTGCAACAGCAGCGTCGGCCATAATACGGTCGTCGTCAACATGAGAGTAGATGATGTCAACGCGAGGCAGAGTCTCGAGCTTGCTGACGTCAAATTCGCTGTTGGTCGTGTGACGCTTTGTAGACTGCTTGTAGAAACGAACTTTGTTTCCGCTCACATAACCCATGGCGCCGAGTTCCGGAGACTTGAAGGTAGCCGGATTGGTCGTATTTGTCTTGGTGACATCGCGGGCACCGTTGATTTCATCATTCATGACGATCATGACGCCTTTACCTTTTGCTTCAGGCGTAGAAGCAACGCGAACAGCTTCAAGAAGGTTCATAGGACCGTCGGCAGAAATGGCTGTGGCAGGGCGCATAGCGCCGACCAAAATCACAGGCTTGTCGCTCTTAGTAACAAGGTTCAGGAAGTAAGCGGTTTCTTCCAATGTATCGGTACCGTGGGTAATCACCACAGCGTCAACCTTCGGATCAGCCAGCAGTTCGTTAACGCGCTTGGCAAGTTTCAGCAAGGTCTTGGTATCCATATTGTTGGAAGAGATCTTGACGACCTGTTCACCGGAAACATTGGCATAGTCTTTCATTGCGGGAACCGCTTCGATCAAAGTCTGAATGCCTAAATCACCGGCTTTGTATCCGGTTGTCTGAGTGCTGGAAGCAGCAGTTCCGGCGATCGTTCCGCCTGTAGCCAAAATCTTAACGGAAGGAAGGTCAGCGGCAAAAGCTGTGGCGGCAGCCATCAGAGTTGCGGAAAGAAGGATTTTCTTGAACATTTTATTTATGCGTACAAAAAGTTAGCCTCAATCGCTAAATTGAGGAATTACCCACCTAGAAAGGCATTTTTAATCCCGGGCACCGAAGTACCCGGGGCAAATAATCAAAAATTATTTGTAGAGGTCGTTGACAACGTCACGAGCAAACTTGTCCTGAGCTTTGATCAGGTCACCGAGTTCCTTGTTGTCTTTGAAGTCAAGAGCCATACCGGCTTTCTTATGAGCTTCGATGACAGCAGGATCCTGCATTGTCTTCTTGAAGGCTTCAACGTAGTACTGGATAACTTCAGGCTTGGTTCCCTTCGGAGCAACTAAAGCACGAGCAGAGCCGTACCATTCGGGGTAGAGGCCTTTTTCGCCGAGTGTCGGAACATTCGGGAGTTCAGGATCACGTTTGGTGTTGAAAACAGCCAGAACACGGAGTTCTGGTTTGTCGCCCTTAACGAGCTTGGCAACGTCAGCAACCTTGGCGCAGGTGAAGTCAACTTCGCCCTGACGAAGAGCCAGCAGCTGGTCGGCTGTACCGCCGTAAGGAATGGCTTTGTACTTGAAGCCGGCGCTCTTGGCAAGCAGCTGAGCAGCTGTGTGGTTGGAAGCCTTGTTGCCGTTTGTGGAGGCTTTCAGGTTTCCTTTCTCTTTAGCGGCGGCAACGAGTTCTTCGATGGTCTTGTAGGGAGAATCGGCCTTAACAGCAACAACACCGGCTTCAGTCAGATGGTTGGCGATAGGAACGATGTCATTGATGGAGAAGGGTGCCCCCGACTGTGCAGCCAAAGTTGTGAATGTCGGCAGGTTGATGAAGCCGATAGTCTGGCCGTCGGGTTTGGACTGAACTAATTTTGTCCAGCCGATCTTGCCGTCAGCACCGGGAAGGTTCTGAATGATGATGGTTTTCGGAATGTACTTCTGGGCTTCGGTAGCAAGAAGACGAGCACCTGTGTCTGTGCCGGAACCGGCTTTGTAAGCAACGATAACGTTGACGTCACCGGTCGGTTCCCATGCCATAACTGTCATCGGCAGGGTCATAGCAACAGCAACAGCTGCAAGAACTTTTTTCATTTCGAATATCCTCCTAAGGATGGTGATTTTTTTACTTCTGAACCCAGGTCGCTTTTGCAGAATCATTAATTCGACAAATGGTGACTCCGAATCAGTAATGTGGATATTAACGCACGCTTACAAAATTTGGAATACAAATTAGTGAATCGCCCATAAAAAAGCCTCCGGCGAGGCGGAGGCGAGTGGTCAAAGCAACAGATTAATGGTGGGATCTGGCTTCAACATGTTTTTCCCAGCGAGCCATCAGCCACGGAGAGCAAGTGCCGAGGACGCACAAGAGGATGAGCATCCAGCAGAGCGGGGTGCTGAAAAGGATCGTAGGATCGCCGTCGGAGAGATACAGAGAACGGCGCAGGCCGTTTTCACCGATCGGACCCAGGATCAGACCCAGCACGATGGCGGCTGCGTTCAAATCAAACTTGCGAACGAAGTAGCCGATGATGCCGAAAATGAACATGATGATCACTTCCACAAAGTTGTTGTGAATCGCGAAGGAACCCACAACACACAGAAGGAAGATCGCAGGGATCAGAATGGAGTCGGACAAGCGGGAGACCTGAGCAAACATACGGCAGCCGACAAGACCGACGCCGAGCATCGCAAACTGAACGAGCACAAAACCGGCAAAGAATGTGTAAGTCATCGGAGCATAAGTAGAGAAGAGCTCCGGTCCCGGCTGCAGACCGTGAATAATCAAACCGCCCATTAACACGGCTGTCACAGATTCACCCGGGATACCAAGCGTTAGTGTCGGGATAAGAGAGCCGCCCGTCACAGCGTTGTTCGCAGCTTCAGAACCGGCCACACCGTCAATGGAGCCTTTGCCGAATTCATCTTTATGTTTGGAGAAGCGGCGTGCTTCGTTATAACCCATGAAGCAGGCGATCGTTGCACCGGCGCCAGGCAGAATACCCAAGATGTTGCCGATAATCCAAGAACGCGTAATGGTCGGAGCCAGTCTCTTAATATCGGAGCGGCTCAGAAGAAGGCTGCCCGTAAATTTAGCTGCCTTAGCACGTTTCTTAATCGCTTTTTCTGCCAGGATTAAAACCTGAGACATGGAGAACAAGCCAATCAAGGCGCAAGTCACGTTGACACCGTTGTAAAGCGTGGTGCTTCCCATCATGAAGCGTTCAACGCCTTCCATCGGGTCCATACCGATTGTCGAAATCAGAAGACCCAAGATGCCGGAGATGAAACCTTTGAGAAGCGACTTAGAGGAAACACCGGCGATCACGGTTAAGCCGAAAATCGAAAGCCAGAAGTATTCCGGGCTCTTGAATTTCATTGCCAGTTCGGCAAGGAAGGGAGAGAAGAAGTAAAGAGAAATACAGCTTAATAAACCGCCGCAGAAAGAGGCAAAGCAGGCAACGGCGAGCGCCTTAGCCGCCATGCCTTTCTTAGTCAGTTCGTAGCCTTCAATGGCAGTCGCAGCAGAGGCAGGTGTACCCGGTGTGTGAATCAGAATCGCGGAAATCGAGCCGCCGAAGATCGCACCACAGTAGATACCGCCTAAGACGATCAAACCGGTCGCTTGGTCCATACCGAAGGTCACCGGAAGCAGAAGGGCAACGCCCATCGCAGCGGACAAACCGGGCAGACAGCCGATCGTGATACCCAGTGCAGTAGCACCGATCATCAGGACTAATGTAAGAGGATTCATCGCATGGATGAAGCCCATGCCCATTAAAGAGAGTGTTTCTAACATGGCTTCTTCTCCTTATTCAAACCAGACCCCGAGGGGAAGAGGTACGTGCAGGAACATCGAGAAAACCAGATAGGTCACAATCATGATGCAGGCGCAGCTGATAATTGCGGGGATCGGTTTTACCTTCAGGAAGAATTGGGCCAGCAGCAGATACAGAACGCTGGAGATGTAATAACCCAAATAGTTCACTAAGGCCATATAAATAATGCAGCCTGCCAAGACGCCGAAAAACTGTCCGGGAAGGAAACCGGCGAACAATTTTCTGAAGTCATTCAGGACAACACGATGGCGGTAGAAAGAATATAACTGTTTACCTAAGAAGAGCGTATTGCAGAGGTAAAGCGCAGTTAAAAGGATTAGAGGGTAGGATTGAGCAGCCGGCGGCAACTGCAGCGTCATGACCAAAAACCAGGTCGCAACGCCATAGACTACCGCAATGACGCATAAGTCGGACTCTTTCATAATTGTGACTCTTGTTTAATGAGGTTGTGCTATGGGCTTGTCGTGATTAGAAGAGATCAGTTTTTTTATTTCTCTGAAATAATTACTTACAGAGCCCATTCTGCCTGATTTTACATCAGCCCCTATGAGTGACCAATGAATTTCAGAACGCTTCCCTGTGAAAAGTTTGAAAAGAATCAATAATTCAAAACGTTAATTGATCACCTCATTGTGTAATTTCTTGTTGTTTTTTCTTCTCTCCAACTACCAGAGCTCCAATGACTGTTCTGACAGAAAAACATGTTCGGCAGAGAAGAATTTTCTTCAAGATAACGGACAACCATCAAAATTCCGACTCTCTGGCCGCGACGCAAAATTAGGCAAAACTTTTAGAAATGCGTGACATCGGCTCTTTAGACATATCCCTAGTATGTACACATCGATCATTTATTGATTTTTTCATTTTTAACTTATAGGTGCGAAGCATGAAAAAACTACTTTGTGCTGCTTTAGTCGGAGCTCTTATGACTACTTATTCAGCTGTCGCCGCAGATTTTTCTAAAAAGCCTTACGGCCTGGTATACGACAATGCAATTACAGAAAATGTTGTCGGTAAAGTAAATATTCATCCTGTTTCCTATACTGTTGACGGAATTCGCGTTGCCGCAAACGTCTACACTCCTTCTGGTTACGATCCGAAGAAATCCTATCCGGCCATCGTTGTTGCTCACCCGAACGGCGGCGTGAAAGAACAGGTTGCCGGTCTTTTTGCTGAAAAACTTGCAGGCATGGGTTACATCACCGTTGCGGCTGATGCTCGTTACCAGGGCGCCAGCGGCGGTGAACCGAGACACACCGACAAACCTGCCAACCGTATTGAAGACATCAACGGTATGGTTGATTACATCAGAACCTATCCGGGTGTGAATGCAAATGAAATCGGTGCATTAGGCATCTGTGGCGGAGGCGGATACACGCTCGGCGCTGCACAGAAAGATCCCCGCATCAAAGCTGTTGCCACTATTTCTATGTTCAACAGCGGCCGCGTTCGCAGAAACGGCTTCCAAGATTCTCAGGTGGACACGATCCAGCAGAGACTTGCACAGGCTGCCGAAGCCAGAACCTTTGAAAAAGAAGGTGATGTTCGCTTAGTCGGCGCTATGAACATCACTGACGAACAGGCCAAGAAGCTTCCGTTCGCACTTTACAGAGACGGCTTCTTCTATTATTTCCGTACTCATGCTCATCCCAATTCCACCTTCCTCTACACGCAGAGCAGCCTGATGGATCTGATGAACTGGGACGTCGATGACCATATGGCCATGATCCATCAGCCGCTTCTCATGATTGCCGGCGATGTTTCTGACACCCGCTACATGACTGATGACGCCATCAAGAAGGCAACCGGTACAAAAGATAAAGAAATTTATCTGGTTAAAGGCGCTCAGCACATTGAAACATACTGGGTTCCTAAGTACGTCAATGAAGAAGCTGCCAAACTTCAGGAATTCTTCGGCAAATATCTGAAGACGTAATCTGAAAGCATCTTCCTAGAGAGTTGAAAAGCGCAGGGCACTTGAATTGAGCTGCTGCGCTTTTTGTATCTCTGCTGTTTCTTGCAGAATTGTGGAAGAACTTTTCAAAAAACATTCAATTAGAGACGCCATTCAACCTAAGGCCCTCAATCTAAAGATCTAGGTTTACAGAGACGGATAGTTACGAATTTATTGGTCTTCTCATTGAGTTTGACCTATCAACAGCTTGCCTGTCACCACCTCAAGAGTTGATTTCCACCGGAGCAAATCAGACTCAACTGTGGGATTTTTGTAAACGTCAAAAATAGCAAAACTCGGTGCCAAAGGTTTGATACCCATATACTGAAACTGTTTGTGCAAAGGCATTAATACACCTTCAAGTCCACGAGCATCAAAGAATTGTCCTGGTTCGCACACGGCGTCCTCGGGAGCGTTCCATGTTGTACTTATCCAATAACGCTTTTTCGTAAGAAAACCGCCCGTACCGTAAAGCTTGTTTGGATCCTTTCGTGTCCGCCCATCTGTACCGCAGACACGCGGATCGGTAAGGACAATGTCTTGCCATTTCGTATACTGCCAAGGCGTGGACATGGCCCATATAGGTGTCTGAACCAGCAGCAAATCGGAACCGAGAACTTTTTCGACTTCTTTTTCCAGGTCCCATTTCTCATTGAGATCCGTAATGATGCTTTCTATCTTTCTGCGCTCGAATGCCTCTTTTGCCATGCGAGTCATTTCGGCATTAAGCCATCCGCCCGAGCCGTCCGGCCGCTTTACTCCAGCATTAATAACAAAAACTCTCATAGATTACTCTCCCGCTAAAGATAACCTTTCGAGATTATCCAAACCGTGTCGACAAAAAATCAAATACTTTACGTTCGGTCTTTTATGCTTTTTAAGCATATCCTGAAGAAAATACTTGAAAAATAGGATGCAGAGAATATTTCCCAGAGATGAAAAATCATTGAGTCATCGACAAAAGTTCCATGTTTTGCAAGAGAAAAATCTGATTTTTACTATCGCTTCAAAATTTCTATTCTTTGCTCTTCTGTCAAATGCCCCATTGAAAACTCGCAGCCGCAGTACCGCTGATTGTAGAAGCCGTTTTCTTTGAGCAAAATACCGCGTCGTTCCTGCAGACCGCCTTTTTTCCAGTTCACGTCCCAATAGGTGCTTTCAGGAATTAAAGATTTAGCGTGAGCTGCCGCTTCTCGAATTTGTTCGGCGCTCTTCCAGCGTGATCCGGCCAAGGTAGTTGTGTAGAGTTCAATCCCTTCGCGCTTCGCGCATTCAGCCGTCACGAGAAGGCGGTGCTTGAAGCAAGCGAGGCAGCGGCGTCCTCTTTCCGGTTCTTTTTCCAATCCGATGACGGCAAGTCTCCAAAGGTCGTGTCGGTAGTCGCCGTCAATAACCCGAATTCCTAATGATTGAGCGAATCGATCCAGTTCGTTTTTACGAATCAAATATTCTTTCACCGGATAAATATTCGGGTTATAGAAAAAGATCGTCGGACGCACGCCATTCTGCTGGAGCCACTCTAAGATGGCGGCAGAGCAGGGTGCGCAACAGGAATGCAATAGAACTTCTTTGGGGAGCGGTCCCAAAACCAGAGAACTCATGCTTATCAAAAGGAAAGACTAGAAACAAGACTAGCGCCGAAGTGGAAACCGGAAAGGAGAGACTTTTCGGTGCCGCTGTCGGCGCTGCTTTTCGCTTATTTATCCGCGAATATTCTTAGATAATCAATTAGGCTGTGGGACCGGATGTGGTCATTTCGGCAACTGCGCCGACCGGACCGGTTTCAGTCATTTCAGAGTCGTTTGCGGGAGCCTGCTGTGCAGCAGCTTCTGCTGCCTGCTGCTGAGCGATATCCTTATGAATCCACTGCAGAACTGTTGCGCGGTTAACTTTCGTTAACTGAGAAATAACGTTGTAGGACTTGCCTTCTTCCTTACGCAGACGAAGCACTTCGGCTTTCTGTTCAGGTGTGTAGGACTGCTGGCGAGCGCCATGTTCTGCACGGAAGGTCCCGATCAGGAAGCTGCGATGCCAGTCACGAGCTGTGTATACGGGAATATTGAGAGTTTTTGCACAATTTTTGTAGCTTCCGCCGGCCTGGAAAATCGCCAATGCTTTCTGACGAGTTTCGAAGGAGTGTCTGGGAAGAGATTTGCGGCGGGATGCGTACGGGGCCTTCGCAAAACGAGCCAGGCCTCTTGCTGTCTTGATTGTCTTTGGCATAACTAAATGCTCCGGTATGCTGATTATCAATGTGGTGGTTTGTAGTGCTCATCAAACTTGAATAACTATTTTATTATCCATGTTCTCTGAGCTATGAGTAATGATACCATTTAGGGTAAAAAAAGATTATTGTTGTTAATAACTAATTAAATAATATTTTTTTCAAGATAATCACCCTGACACGTTACCATTCCGTGCCTGACCTTAGTTTTTTTCCTATAAATCGTTCTACTATTCACTGACGATTCAATATAGGAGGAGCTCAATGTCGATACTCAAGCCCGGTTTGGAAGAACGGTACAAAAGGGTAAAACAATCACTTGCAGACGACGAAATACGCTTCGGCAGAGAGCCGGGAAGCGTCTTTTTACTTCCGGTTTCAAAAACCTTCGGAATTAATGCTTTGGAGGAAGCAGTGAAGTGCGGCATGAGGGCCTTCGGGGAGAACTATGTTCAGGAAGGGTGCGAAAAAATCGAATACTTTAAAAAGCAGCATCCTGACTTGGAGATTACCTGGCACTTTATCGGGCATCTTCAGTCCAACAAAACCCGCCCTGTAGCTGAACATTTCGATTGGGTTCAGACGGTAGACCGCTTAAAAATCGCACAGCGGCTTTCTGAGCAAAGACCCGCAGATATGCCTCCCTTAAATGTGTTAATCGAAGTTCACATCTCTGACGAAGAGAGCAAAAGCGGCTGCCAGCCAGCCGACGTCCCGGCCCTGGCTCAAGCTATCACATTGCTTCCGAACTTAAAGCTTCGAGGCATCATGGCAATTCCGGCGCCCTCGGATACTGAAGAGGGCAAAAAGGCTCCTCTAAAAGAAATGTATGCCATCTTCCTGCATTTAAGAGATGAGCTGAATTTTGATATCGACACGCTCTCGATGGGCATGAGCTCGGATATGGCAGAAGCTGTGGAATGCGGGAGTACCATGGTAAGAGTCGGCTCGGCAATTTTCGGACCTCGTGACTACACCAAAAAGGAGTAAAAATGAATAGAAAAACAATCGCTTTCATCGGCGGCGGAAACATGGGAGAAGCCATCATTTCTAAGATGGTCTCAAGTGACTGGAAGGGCGATGATATTCACGTCATTGATCACAATGAAGAGAAATTGGAGCGTCTTTCTTCCGAATACGGTGTCCATGCTCATAAGGAACCCGGTTCGTGGCTTTCTGAGATCGATGCCGTTGTTCTTGCAGTCAAGCCGCAGCAGCTTGCTGAAGCCATCAAAGCCAGCAAAGAATGGATCGAAGACGCACTCGTAATTTCTATTGCGGCCGGCGTTCGAGTCAAAGACCTTGAGGCAATGATCGGTCACAACTGCATTTGCCGCACCATGCCGAATACTCCGATGAAAATCGGTCTCGGCGTCTGCGGACTTTATTCCACACCCGAAGCAGAACCCGACCATCGCTTTATTGTCAAAGTTTTTGCGGCCTGCGGCGATTTGATTTGGTGTACGAAAGAAGAAGAACTGGACGGAGTAACAGCCATCAGCGGTTCCGGCCCTGCTTATGTATTCAGATTTATTGAAGCGCTGACAGAAGCCGGACTTCGTTACGGATTCAATGACGTCCAAGCAAAGAGAATGGCCATTGCAACCGTTCTCGGGTCAGCCGAACTCGCCAAACGCAGCGGCGAGTCGCCGTCTGTCCTTCGTGAAAAGGTAACGAGCAAAGGCGGCACAACTTATGAAGCGCTCAAGGTCATGAATGACCGTCACTTTATGGAAATGATGCAGGATGCGATGGACGCCTGCAAGAAACGTGCCGTTGAACTCGGCGACGCTTTCCACGAAAGCGTAGAAGCAGCGGAGAAATAATTGATGCTGAGGCCTTCAAAGAAGGCCTCACTTTCTAAGCTTCCAAATACTTTTCTTTAGACTGATACCAGCGGGCAGCATGCTTTTCTGCCCGCGGATCTTTTTCTCGGATCCACTTATCCGCCATCGCCATGGCTTTCTCAACGAGGAAGCCGTCGGTTTCAAAATCAGCAAAACGAAGCAGGGCAGCTCCGCTCTGACGAGCGCCTAAAAACTCACCAGGCCCTCTCAACTCCAAGTCTCTTCTGGAAATTTCAAAGCCGTCTGTCGTGTCGTTGAATACCTGGAGACGTTCCTTGCCGATCTTTGAAAGCTGGTCTCCGAAAATCGCAAAGCAATAACTCTTGATCGATCCTCGGCCGACGCGTCCTCTGAGCTGATGGAGCTGGGCAAGCCCGAAGCGTTCTGCGTGTTCAATAACCATAATGGATGCGTTCGGAACGTCTACGCCCACTTCAATCACTGTTGTAGAAACTAAAAGCTTTGTTTCTCCCTTAACAAACCGATCCATGACAGCGTTTTTATCTTCCGGCGTCATCTTGCCGTGCAGAAGCTCAATCTTGAACTGAGGGAGGATTTGTTTAATCTCTTCACATGTTTCAGTGGCAGCGGTAAGGTCTACTTTTTCGCTTTCTTCGATCAGAGGGCAGACCCAATAGGCCTGCAGGCCGGCGGCTAAAGACTTGCCGATCCATTCGATCAAATCGCCTTTGCGGCTCATGGAAACTAATTTTGTTGAGATCTCTTGTCTTCCCGGAGGCAGTTCATCGATGACGGAGACGTCGATATCGGCTAGATAACTCATGGCCAAGGTTCGGGGAATAGGCGTGGCCGACAGCATGAGAAGATGCGGCATCATACCGTTTTGCTGTGCACGAATGGCTAATCTCTGATCCACGCCGAAACGGTGCTGCTCATCGACGATGGCGAGCCCCAAAGCCTTGAATTTAACGTCCGGCTGAATGATTGCATGAGTTCCGACCACCAGTTCGGCACCGTCTTCGATTGCCGCCAAGGCTTCACGCTTTTCTTTGGCCTTCTGTTTTCCGGAGAGCCAAACGACACGGACGCCGAAAGGTTCCAGCCAGGAAATAATCTTTTTAAAGTGCTGTTCAGCCAAAATTTCCGTCGGCGCCATAAGCGCCGCCTGGTAGCCTGCATCAATCGCCTGGCAGGCGGCAAGCGCCGCAACGACGGTTTTACCGCTTCCGACATCTCCCTGAACCAATCGGTTCATGGGGCGTTCGCTGCCGAGAGATTCGTAAATATCTTTCCAGACTCGAATCTGGGCCTTTGTCAGCTTAAAGGGCAGGGAATGGAAAAATTTTGCTGTCAAAGAGTTGTTGTCGCCTTTGCGCAGCGGCATCAACGGTCCTTTGTTCATATCCCGCATTTCACGAGATTTCTTCAGCGAAATCTGCTGAGCCAGAAGCTCATCGAATTTCAACCGCTGCCAAGCCGGATCCGTTCGATTCTGCAAAGGACCAATCGGAGCGCCGGCCTTAGGATGATGCAGAGAATTAATCGCTTCAGAAAGTCCCGGAAGGTGCAATTCATTACGCTCTTCTTCGGTCAAGAGGTCAGAAATATCCACGTCCATTAAGGCGCGGTCAATGCGTTTTCTCAGCCACAGCTGAGTCACACCTTCGCCGGCGGGATAAACAGGTGAAAGCGTTTTAGGAAGGTCGCTTTCGGGTTTCGGAGCGCGAACCTTGGGATGAATCATTTCAAGACCGCCGCCGAAAGCGGCACGCGGGTTTCCGTAGAGTCGGACACGTTTCCCGACTTTCAGTAAATCACGAATAGAAGGGTAGTAGTGAATAAACCGAACCTTGAGCATGTCGGTTTCGTCATCGACCCAAGCTTCAAAATTTCCGAACCGATTGTCGCTGTTATTGGTGACAACACCTTCAACCTGGGCGTCGACGCCGACTTCAAGTTCTTCGATCGGCGTAATGGAGGTCTCATCTTCGTAACGAAGAGGCAAATGAAGGACAAAATCCCAATCGCTGACCAAACCCAATTTCTTAAGGCGTTCGGCCAGAGGCGCCAATTTTTGTCCGGGTTTTCGTTTCCAAGAAATTTCTGCCACTTTCCTAACAGCCTATATCTATATAGAAGAAGAGCTGCCTGTAAGGCAGCTCGAATCCTCTTTTTTCGTGAGTCGAATGCTTTACACAAGCATTCTATCAATTAAGTAATCAACGGTTAGCACGCATATTCATTGTCAGTGCGTAACGGTCGCCGGGATGATAAGACTCTGAAATTTCGAGGATGTTCCGCTTAATACCCATGTAGTGGCGGAGAATACGGAGGCAAGGTGAGCCGACCTGAGCATCCAGATACATTGCGGCTTCTGCAGGAAGGGGAACGGCGGAAATCTTCTGGACGACTTCAAGACACTTTTCTCCGTATTCTTTCTCGATCAGTGTGGAAAGAAGAACCAACGGATTTAACCGAGCCAAATCCGGCAGACGGGAGTAAGCGGCGTTCACATAAACCGCCGTCCAAACAACAGGCTTTCCGTTGTCTGTCGGATTGGTTCGGACATTAGAAAAACGCAGGAAGCGCAGATACCTCTCGCATTCCAGTCTCTTTGCCAGTGCGTGGTCAACAACACATTCCTGAGTTCCCTGGACAACTCTTTTGTGTGTAGAGGACAAACCGTCGATATCCGCAAATGAGGTGTAGGTATGGGCATAGGTTTCGTCAAATCCTACGGATACGACTTTAGAGCCTAGTCTTGGCCACCGTTTAATCAGGCCCATGCGTGTGAGGTCTGCAAGTGCGAGTCGGACGGTATACCTACTAACGTTATATTTCTCACAGAGCTCCATCTCGGTTGGCAAATACGAATCGAGGGGATAATCACCGTTGGTGATACCACGAGTCAGATCATCTGCGAGCCTTACCCAGCGTGCGTTTTTCATATAAGGCCTTCTCAAATAAATTATCTTTTTATGACATTAATGTTACCCCTTTTTACCCCAATAACACAATAGGGATAATAGTTAGGAAAATCGAGTAAAAAGAATCACGTATGCCCGTGCATCTACTTAGTAATTTTAAAAATTTACCAAAATGGGAAATCTGACAAATGATAGGCATACCACTTAGAGAATTAGGTTGAAAAATCCCTATTCTGGGGAAGGAGGAAGAGAATCTCATTTCAGTCTATAAGTTTTTATATTTACCCCTGTAATAACACAGTAGTTTTTCTATGTAAAAAAAGAGTTTATATGAGGAATCCCCACTAAAAACCTCTTGCCAAACAGGGCGGTTTTCGTTTTATTAATTCGATGTGGCTATTTTATCGAGAGGGGTTATTTTAGTAAGCAAAAATGACAATTTTTTCGACTCTGACAAAACACCAAAAACTCAAGTAGTAATCAATAGGCAGACGAAATCTCGGGAAATCCTGGGCCCCTTGGGATGAATCGCGGTATTTAGAAGAAATTTCACCTCAGTGTCTGCGATTGAAGGAATAATTTTGTTACTCCTCGAGAAATTCTGCAAAAATGACGGCACAAATAGGAGACAACGATAATGCTTTACCGACTTGTGTGTTCTTTAGTCTATGGAATATGCATCGCTTCAAGCGGCTATGCAGCTGCGCAATCCTCCGAAATCGTAAAAGAGGAACCGGCTGTCCAGACAGAGGAAAAAACAGAGGCAGCAAATCCGGCGCCAACCCAAAAAGCAAGCGCCGAAAAAGAAGTTAAACCTGCTGAAACAGTTTTAGAACCAAGAGAGTCAGAGGAACAACTTCTTGCTCGACAAAAGAAGATCAAAGAGTTAATCGAACAAGCTGAAGTGCAGTTGTACGGGGAAGGCGTTCCTGTTGATCTCTCCAAAGCCGCCGTTCTTTATGGGCAGGCAGCCGATCTCGGAAGTCCGAAAGCCATGATGCGATTGTCGGCTCTTTATAGAAAAGGTACCGGTGTCGAACTATCTCAGGAAAAAGCTTTTGAGCTCATTCAAAAAGCCGCTTCACTTGACTATGCTCCAGCACAAGCCGCTCTAGGTATTTCCTATCTTGAGGGCAGAGGCGTCGAAAAAGACGAGAACTTGGGCTATGACTGGATTCGCAAAGCCGCTGAAAACGGCCATGCGCTCTCCAGAGTGATGACCGGTGAACGTCTGCTTTCTCAAGCAGATAACGAGCAGTCCAAGCAAACAGGGCAGGAATATATTGATTCCATCCTTCAAAACGCTTCTCCTCAAGAACTTTATACGATTAGTTATTCCTTCGGACACGGCTTACGGCTGACAAAGAATCCTGAAAAGGCCAGATATTGGGCAAAAGCCGCCGCGGACAAGGGAAGTGTTAACGGTACATACTATCTAGGCGAACTGTATTGGAATGCCAAAGAAGTGCCGGAAGCGCTTAAATGTTTTGAAAAAGCAGCTGAGATGGGCTTGACGGCTGCTGAACTCCAAACAGGAAGAATTTATCTTTACGGCGCTGAGGGTGTTGCCAAGAATCCTGCAAAAGCCGTTTACTGGATGAAAAAGGCCGCTCCCATCGCTTCTAATGAAGATTTACTGACTTTAGTCGGACTAGAGTTATCCGGACCTCGTGCGGTTAAAAACCATGAAGACGCCCAAAAGTATCTTGACATGTACATCGCTCGGGCTAAGCCGGAAGAGCTGGAAGAAAACGCTGAGAAATACTGGAACGGTGTCGGCGTACGCAAAAACTTCGATATCGGCGGGGCCTTGGCTCTAGCAGCCGTGCAGAAAGGCAATAAAGCGAATGTCTGCAGCTATGCCATGAAGTTAGCCACTCCGAATTGGTTCGGAGGCGATCCTGTCACCGCTTATGCAATTTTGAACGATTGCGTACTTCAAAAAGGTGCCCCGGAAGAAGAGGTCAAAGCCTTTGAAGCTTTGGAAAAGAGAATGAGCGCTGAAGACCTCAGAAAGGCCCAGAATTTAAATGGTGAGGACGCTATTGAGGCCATCAAAATTCGTCGAGTCTATTTAACAAGCAAGTAACTTCTTTTACGATAATTTTCGGCCGATCTTCGCGAATTGCGACGATCGTTTTTTTTTCATGCTCGCCATTAGGCTTTTAATGGCTCGAGTAGACAAAAAAGCCAGAAAAGCTTTTGGAGATACAGAAGAAAAACAAGTAAGCAAGCTTAAATAAGCGATGCTCTTAGGAAATTCTGAAGTGGAAGTTGATGGTGGAGATAATGGGGATCGAACCCACGACCTCTGCATTGCGAACGCAGCGCTCTCCCAGCTGAGCTATATCCCCACCGGCGTGAAAACTCACAGGCAGAATGATGCACTAAATTACAAATAATTTCAACTTCAGCAAAAAAATATTTTTATCTACGGAGATAAAAAGTTCGAAAAGGCGTTCGGAGAATCTGTCATCTCTGATGGTTTTATTTGGAATATGGTCCATATTGGTGGCAATGAAAAGGATAATAAACGAACGCGGCGGAAACCTTGGCGACTCAATGCACGAAGAAATCGCCGCTGTTTACAAAGGCTCAAACGATGAGGAAACCTTCACGGCAGCATTCATGTTTATGGAGTACTACCTCGACTTTTTGTTCAAAGGTTGTCGTAGTCGTAGCTTTCAGCTCGAAGACAGTGCCGAGAAATGGATTCTTCGTGATCTAGACATAGAAAACAGATGGGCTGAACCGTTGCCTTCCATCTTCGACTAACATTTAGGCTTGCTGTTTTATTGAAAAAAGGCGAGCTCAAATGATTCAGGATTATTTTTCTCTTGATAAGAAGGGCGATGACTATCTTCTTCTTCGTATCATCAACAAAGTTGACTTTGAAGAGGAGGTCGTCTGGGCTCGCGATTTCTCTTCATCTGATCGAAGTGACATTTCTAAGCCCGTCGAGCATTTAATGAGTTATCTGAAAGGCGGCTTCGATTCTCTTTCTGAATGGAACGGAGATATGGAAGGATTCCATTCATCTATTCAGCATTTCGGATTTGAAAATCTTCTGAGGACCGACAATCTCATTCCCGCATTCATTTTGAGGAAGGATGCAAAAACACCAGAAATCAATCAGTTGATTTTCAATGAATTGGAGAAAGAAAGAGAAACCTTGGGAGGTAAGGAGCTTGAGACGAAGGTCGGCCTCCTTCATGAGGCACTTTCTTCCATCGGCGCAAAGTCATACCAACCCAAAGACCCTGAAGCCACCGTTCCGGTCCCTTTAAGTTTGATTTTTAATAAAGATTGGAACGCTGTCGGCGCGCTATTGGAAAACTATTCCTAACCGACAGCGTTGTTAGAGACGATTAGATAGGCTCAGGAATGGCGCGCTGCAGCTTCAGCAGTGTCTTTCTGATCATCGTAGACGGGGCCCAGTCTTCTTTTGCTTTTCTTAGACCCGGAATACCGAGGTCTTCTTCGCGATTAATCTGTGTAAAGCGTTCAGGCAAAGTCTTGCACAAAGCGCTGGCTAAAGCAGGGTAGGCACCGGTAACAGTGCGATCAGCCTTTTCAATATGAACGGAGAAAATGTTTTCACCAACATCGGAACCATAGGTGAAGCCGTACATATTGTCGCCGTCCATTAAAGCGCCGCCGATAAGACGGAATTCTTCAAAATGATCGAAGGCAAGTTCGATAGCCTCGCGCTCGGCTTCAAGACTTTTCGTCATTTCGCCGTAATTGGCGTACCAGTTCTTCAGAAATACTCTTGCCTTTTCAATCAGTTCGGGCGTGAAAGGTACGAACTGAGCGTTCGGATAGGCCTTATAAAATCTCTTATTGAAATTGCGCTTTCCGTGCAGTTCTCTGCCTTCCAGGTTTTCGATCTTGTCGCGTTCATAGACATAATCCCACCAGGAATTAGAAGAGACTGTGATGAAGTTGCGATATCTCATCAACTCGGAAATTCTTTCTGTCATGAACGTAAAGCGTCCGAACAAGATCACCGGTTCCTTGCAGCATTGACATTCTGAAGCGATGTCTTCAATGATGGCTAAAGCGTTTTCACTGCGAAGAGGAATGACATAAGCAGGCGGAATATCCGGATACGGTGCCCAGTTCAATACTAATTCGCCCTGAGAAATTCCCCACTTAATGTTGTATTCCTTGGCACGTCCGAGGACGGATGCGATGGAAAGATTGCAGTCTCCGTTCTGAAGTTTTGGCAGTTGTTCTTGGAGAAGCGGTAATTCGTTAAGCGTGACGGGTTTTAATTCGATCGGCATGTTGTGGTTCGATTGTATGAATTCAACGGAGAATATACTATTCAGATAAGGAACGATTATAGTTTTGCGCTCCGTATCGAGCACCGGACATCTTCAAACGCAGGCAGGCCCATGGATTTCTCTCAAGTGGACGGCATCTTACACATTCATCTGGATAACTTTTTTATCCTCGGCATCGCCTGTCTTTGTTATTTCCTCGGCCGCTGGATTAAATCCGAAATTAAGCTTTTACAGGATCTCTCCATTCCCGTTCCGTTTATCGGCGGATTGCCGGCAGCGATTATTTTTGCATGTCTAAAAATTTCCAAGACTGCTGTCATTGTCTTAAATCCTGATCTCAATGCCCTGATTTTTCAGTTCTTTCTAACCATGATGGCTTTGATGGGAAGCTGGAAGCTCATCAAAACAGGTTTTGTTATTTCAATCATGTTTTGGTCTCTGGCGATGGTACTCGGTGTACTTCAGGCGCTCATCGGACTGACCGCAGCTCAGGCTTTAGGGCTGCATCAGCACCTCGGACTCCTTATGGGAACCCTCTCCATGATGGGAGGAACTGAGACGCTCACCAATTTCATCCCGGCAGTTGAGCATCTGGATAAATTCTCCGGCGCCGCCCAAGCCGCCATGGGCGTTGCAACGCTCGGTATGGTTTGCTCCATGATGGTTAGTGCCCCGATGGGTGAGTACCTCATCAAAAAATATTCCCTCAAAAATCCGAGCCGCAGTGAATTCGATAATGCCCGGCTCATTCGCTCCATCGAACGAAGCGATAAGCCTTTTTATCAAACGCATACTATCGAGTGCATCAAGATCATTGCCATCTGTTTTGTCTGCATGGCTTTCAGTCACCTCATCAAACAGAAATTTTTAGCGGATGTCTTAATTCCGGACTATACAGTCTGTATGGTTTGCGCCCTGGTTGCCCGGAATTTTGCAGACACGACGGGCTGGTTCAGCGTCGACGGATTGGCGCTGAGGACCTTGACGAAGATTTTTCTGATTCTTTTCATTTTGGTTTCAACTTGCGCGCTCCAGCTGGACCTGATTTTTGATCTTTCGGCGCCGATTGTTGCCGTATTCTTCCTTGAGTTGGTCGTGAATGTCCTGTTTGCTCGCTTTGTCTATTTCAATCTTCTCGGCAGAGACTTCCGAGGCATGCTCATAGCGGTCGGGGGATTAGCTTTCTCCATGGGGATGGCGGCCAACGGGCTCAGCAACATGCAAAGTCTTTGCGAAAAGTACGGTCCCAACACAGACGGCTTCCTCGTGGTCTGTGTCGTGGGCTTGATTCTGTTGGCGATCTCCAATACGCTTTTAATAAAATTTTTACTCACTATTTTCTAGATTGAAGAGGTTACGAAATGGCTGATGAAATCGTTCTCCACGTCACAGAAGCAAATTACGAAGACACCGTTGTGAAATGTGACAAGCCGGTTCTCTTAGCAATCGGGGCTCCTTGGTGCATCGACTGCAAACGAATCGAACCGATGTTCATGGAATACGCCCAGAAGTACCATGACAAAATTCAGTTTGCTCACTGCGATTTCGATACCGAAGCAAGGCTCAACGCCAAGTTCCGCGTCCGCCACATCCCGACATTGCTTTTGATCCGCAAAGGCGAAATCCTGGATACTTTGGTTGAACCGAAAAAAGTTGAAGCCTTCGACGAGTTCGTCCAGAAGGCTTTGAAAGAAATCTAATTTCTATATTGCTTGCTTAACCGCGGCTAGCTTCCGCGGTTTTTTCTTAAGATCACTGGCAGGAAATCTCACGCAAAAAGAGAAGTTTTCTTTTGCTCTTCAGAGCTAAACAGTCAAAATTTGAAGACACCTCAAAAATGGAAATAAAAGAAATCATTGAAAACAAAAAACATTACCTTCCATTGCTGTTGTTGGCTGACGAGCAAGAGGACATGATTGACCTCTATTTAAGTCGAGGCACTATGTATGTTCTCAACGACGGAGGCTTGAAAGGAGAATGCGTTGTGACCGACGAAGGTGATGGCATCCTTGAAATCAAAAATCTTGCAGTTCGACAAGACAGCCAGAGAAAAGGCTACGGAAGACAACTCGTCGAATTCCTCGCTAGTACTTACAAAGGAAAATATTCCGTTTTACAGGTTGGCACAGGCGACAGTCTATTGACGGTTCCGTTTTATGAAAAGTGCGGATTTATCCGTTCGCATGTCGTTAAGAATTTCTTCAAGGATAACTACGACCATCCGATTTATGAGTGCGGTCATCAGCTCCTAGACATGATTTATCTTCGAAGAAAGTTGTAGGTTTCCGTTTCGGTTATAAGCCACAGAGCTCAGGCAGAATGCTTGTTTTGAAGGACATGGGAAAGGTTGGTTGGCTGTCCTTCTATACCTGACACTTCTGCTATCCGAAACTTCCGCTCACGTACTGACGCGTTTTTTCTTCGGTGGCATTTGAAAAAATCTGTTTTGTCGGACCGTGTTCAACCAGCTCGCCCATGTAAAAGAAAGCGGTGTTGTCCGAAATTCGCATCGCTTGCTGCATGTTATGCGTAACGATGACAATGCAAAGATCCTTTTTAAGTTCCTCCATACCTTGTTCAAGCTTTTCGGTAGCAATCGGATCCAAGGCGCTGGCCGGTTCATCCATAAGTAGCACTTCGGGTTCTACGGCTAAAGCCCTTGCTATGCATAATCTTTGCTGCTGACCGCCGGAAAGAGAAAGGGCAGAGTCCTTCAGCCGATCTTTAACTTCGTCCCATAACGCCGCTCTTTTGAGACTTTCTTCAGCTTTATCCATCAAAAGTGATTTATTTCTAACGCCCGAAACTTTCAATCCGTAGACGACATTTTCAAAAATGCTTTTCGCAAAAGGCGTAGGTCTCTGGAAAACCATGCCGATCCTGCGCCGTAACTCAACGACATCACAGTGCTGATGGTTGATTTCTTCTTCTCCGAATTTGATGGATCCTTCCAGGCGTGCTCCTTCAATCAAATCGTTCATCCGATTCAAAGTACGAAGAAAAGTACTTTTACCGCAGCCTGAGGGACCGATTAAGGCTGTGATTTCTTTTTTATTAAATGAGAGAGAAATATTTTTTAATACCTGTTTTGGGCCGTAATAAAAATTCAAATTAGATGCGCTCAATTTCGAATATTCATTATTTATTTGCATATTCATTTTTGCAATTTTCACAATTCATTTTCAAATTCTCAAAAATTGTATTTTGCTTTTATGACAAATAAATGTCAGGAATATGTCAATTTAATGACAGGTTACTCATTGATTTATTGTCATAAAAATTTCACGGAAATGTAATTTTCCTGTCATTTTTAACTTCTACTATTCGCCGTGTTCGCAGGAGAAAAAACAACTTTTTCTGCTGAACAAAAAAAATGAGTTAATAAAACATAGGAAAATTTATGAGAAAAAATTATTTAATTTCTTTACTTGCTTTATCTGCCATGGCGGTTTCAACTTCTACCATGGCAAAAGAAAATGTGACGGTATCCGGTTCTACAACGGTTTTACCGGTCATGCAAAAAATCTCCGAGCACCTCATGCAAAAAGATCCCTCAGTCGTTATTGAACTTTCCGGAGGAGGTTCAGGCAGCGGAATTAAAGCCTTGAATGAGCAGCTCACACAAATTGCTATGAGCTCGAGAAAAATCAAAGATAAAGAGGTCAAGGCTGCAGGAGAAAAGGGCGTTAAACCCTTCGAGATCCAAGTCGCCGTTGACGCCATCGTGCCGATCGTCAATCCTAAAAACTCTTTGAACAGCCTTTCCTTGGACGACCTTAGAAAGATCTACAAAGGCGAGATCAAGAATTGGAAAGAAGTCGGCGGCAGCGATGCTCCGATTGTCTTGGTGTCTAGGGATTCTTCTTCGGGAACCTTTGAATCTTGGGAATCTCTGGTCATGAAAAATCAGCGCGTCAGCCCGAGGGCACTGCTCCAAAGTTCCAACGGAACCGTTGTTCAGACCGTATCCAAGAATCCTAACGCCATCGGATACGTCGGTCTCGGCTACGTCGTTCCGGCCATCAAGGCCGTTGAACTCAACGGAATAAAAGCAACACCGGAAACCGCAAAAGACGGCAAATGGCCGCTCTCACGTGACCTCTATCTTTATACAAACGCTCAGCCCCAAGGCGCCGTTAAAAAAGTAACGGACTTCTGCTTATCAGATGAGGGGCGGGGACTCGTCAAAGAGGTCGGCTTCATTCCTCCGGCAAAACCATAATTTCTTATTTTTCCGACAGAAAGCTTGAAGATCGAAGTAAGCTTTCCAACCATTTTGGTCCTTTTTGCTGTGACCGGCACTGAATAGCCGGAGCCGTAAAAGCGATTGAAATCTCGGAGTCTTCTAGTGAAGCGAACCATCAAGGATTTCATTTTTGAAAAATCTCTTCTTTTCTTAGCTCTTCTTACACTTGCCGGCCTCGCCGGAATCGTCTGGTTCTTATTTAAAGAGGGCATGCCCGTCCTCGATACGATATCTCTTAAACATTTTCTAACCGGCCACGACTGGTATCCGACGGAAGATCCTCCGTCATTCGGCATATTTCCTTTAATCATCGGATCCGTTTCGGTAACACTGCTTGCCGCTGTCATGGCCATACCTCTCGGAATTCTCTGCGCCATTTACTTATCTGAGGTCGCCTCATCTCGGCTTCGCTCAATCTTCAAACCTTTTATTGAGCTTTTGGCAGCCATGCCTTCCGTGGTTATCGGCTTTGTCGGCATGACCGTTTTGGCGCCTTTCCTGCAGGATTATTTCGGAGCACCGACCGGACTGAATGTATTGAACGCCGCCATATTGCTCGCTCTCATGGCTGTCCCGACTATCTGCACCATTTCAGAAGATGCGCTTCGCTCAGTTCCGAGAAGCCTTAAAGAATCTTCCTTAGCCCTCGGCGCCACGCATTGGGAAACACTCACCACCGTCACAGTCCCTGCCGCATTTTCCGGAATTGCAACCGGAGTCATGCTGGGTTTAAGCCGTGTCATCGGGGAGACTATGGTGGTATTGATGGTAGCAGGCGGAGCCGCACTCATTCCCGAAAGCCTGTTTGATCCGATCAGACCCATGCCGGCTTCTATTGTTGCTGAAATGGCAGAGTCTCCGTTCGGAAGCAGTCATTACCACGCCTTGTTTTCCATCGGCATCGTATTGTTTTTCTTTACTTTTCTCTGCAACTTGGCTGCCTTTCTCGTTTCGCAGAAATACAAGTTAAAAGCTTCGAGCTAAAACAGGAACTTCTATGAATCTAACAATGAACATAAGAAACAGAAGAACATATAAAGAGCACGCAGGGCTTTTTATGATCAAGTCGGCCGCTTGGATTGTGGTTGCATTATTTCTTTCCTCACTCGGATACATTGCCTATCACGGAGCCGGAACACTTTCACCGTCCTTTTTGTCAACGTTTCCTGAAAAAATGATGGAAGAGGGCGGAATCCTCCCTTGCATTATCGGCACTGCGATTCTGTCCGTCGGTGCCATGGCCGTTGCGCTGCCTCTGGGAATTGCCTGTGCTGTCTGGCTGAATGAATATGCAAAGGAAGGCCCGCTCAAAAAACTTATTACCTTGGCTGTTGCCAATCTTGCCGGTGTTCCTTCCATTGTTTTCGGATTATTCGGCTTGGCCTTCTTTGTCACCGTCTGCGGTTTGGGTGTGAGTGCGATCGCGGGGATCCTAACTTTAGCGGTGCTCACGCTTCCGATTGTCATCAATACCGTGAGAGAAACGCTTTCTCAAATACCGAACAGCTGGAGAGAATCTTCTCTTGCTTTGGGCGCCAGTAAGACCCAAACCGTTTTAAGAACAGTTCTTCCTGCTGCACTTCCGGGAATATTGACCGGCGCCATCTTAGGTCTAGCCAGAGCGGCCGGAGAAACCAGCGCCATTATGTTCACTGCGGCGGTGGTTTCGACAACCAATTTGCCAAATTCTCCGTTCGCCGCCGTCATGTCTCTGCCGTATCACATCTACGTATTAGCAACGACAGGCATGAATCCCGACAAGGCGGTACCGATTCAATGTGCAACGGCCCTCGTTCTTTTAATGACCGTATTTGCGTTGAATCTGATTGCTTTCTATATCCGACAAAAATCCTCGAAGCGACCGGCGTAACAAGTTCTTAGAGTCGGTTACAATGGCTTTTTCCAACCGAAGCGGGCGTCCGTCAAAGGACGACCCGCTTCAATTTCTTCAATGGCAGCAAGAAAGTCTTCTTCGGTTTTACTTTTAAAGATGTTTTTAAAAGCCTTCGGATTTTCTTCAAAAAGATTAGCCTGGAAGAACCAAAACTCTTTCATACGCATCATTGCATTCCGGCGGTTCTGGAAGGCTTCCGTGTAAGCATCGAAAAGGGCGGTTGTGAAATTTTTAATCTCTTCAAGGCTGGCTGCAGGGCCGCCTTTGTATTTACGGAAGAGTGCGGGATCTGCCATCAGCGCACGACCGACCATAAGCATCTTCGGATCACGGAAAGTCTTAGAGAAATCTGTCATGTCGGCCGTCGTAATCATGTCGCCGTTTACACCCAGCGGAAATGGAATCTCATCAAGATGCTCAAGGAGCGCCTCTTTTCTGACCTCTCCTTTGTATTGATCCGTCTTCAAACGCATATGGACAATCAAAAGAGAAAGGGGATACTTCTTATATAAATTGAGGATGTCTCCGAACTCTTCCGTATTCGCCCATCCCAATCTTGTCTTAATGGAAATAGGAATGTCGATGCCGGCACTGAAAATTTCATCCAGGAAACGTTCCAATGCGTAAAGATCTCTTAAAAAGCCGGAACCTTTTCCTTTGGCAACGACCGTGCCGGAAGGGCAGCCGAGATTTAAATTGACTTCCTTATAACCCAAATCCTGAAGAGCTTTGGCGGCCCAGATGAAATCGGCGGAACGGTTGCTCAAAAGCTGTGGAACCACCGGAATACCGGCATTTACTTCAGGTGAAAGTTCCTTCAGATGTCGATCCGTGAACTTCGGTTCGACAGTGGGCGTGATGAAAGGAATGTAATAAAGGTCAGTCCCGCCGAAATACTGATGGTGCAAACGACGGAACACTGCCGTCGTTAATCCTTCCATCGGAGCTGCTGCTAATAACTGACCATTCATTTCTCTTCTTACCTCATTTGAAGGCGTAATTTTAGTGGAGCTGAAGAAAAAATCCTTCTAAAACAAAGTGTATTGCGTGTGAAAATTTTTCTAAACGCTTGATAGTCCTGACACGGGACTTCCATGTTTCATTTATCAAAGAAAAAATTAGATTAAATTTACATTTAGTTTCATTTATTAAGAACATATCTATTTTATTTTTATATGGACAATATTATTATGTGCATATTGAAATTCAATTGATTGTCAGGAGAAAGAACATGACGATTACATTAAAGAAGAACAGTGTTGATGTCCGTGTCGAACTTCGCCGCAATGACAGCGACTTCATCGGTGATGACCGCGCTTACTACACTTACTTTTTCAGCAAAGCCGGCTGCTTCGGCTCTGCCAAAGTGACGGAAAAAGAGGTTTATCCGATCGACTGCGAATCTTTCACAACGAAAGAAAGAGAAAACTTCAAGGACGCCTTGGCTTCTCTGCAGCCGGACATTCTCAAGCTTGCTTCTTTCCTCAACAAAGAAAATGAGAACAAGGGCGACTTGGAAAGCACCCTAGATCTTCAGTGGGCTCTGGCTAAAAGAGGCCGTCCGAGCTTAGACGACAAACCTCTGATTCGCACAACGATCATGCTGACAGAAGAAGATAAGGAAAAGCTTAAAGTCTTGGGCGGTTCTTCCTGGATTCGCAACCAGATCAGAATGGCCAGAATCGGCGAGATCCAATAAAAAAGCGACCCGAAGATCGCTCGTAATACCGGGGGCCGGCAGAAATGCCGGCCTCAAGTTTTATTACTTAGCAGCCTGAGCAACTTGTGCAGCCTGCTGACCGGCAATACGGCCGAGAGAAGAGTAGGTTGCACCGGCAATGACATCAAGCTCTGTGGAGTCAGTCTTAACGATTTCGTCTTTCAGATCGGTGAAGACCTTCTGAGACAAGACCGGATTTTCCTGTTGTTTAAGAATATCGACGTTCTTAATTTTGCCGTCTTCAAAAACAACTTTGATTTCACCGTCTTTACCGATACCGGAACCTTCTTGAGTAATGGTAGCTGCGGTCGCTGTGGCGGAGAGGAATAACGCAGCAAGAATAGCCGCGCTGAGCTTAACGATTCTCATAGATTCTCCTAGAGAAAGTAAATGAAAACAATAGGATAGTCTTGCAAAAGCAGACAAAATTGTTTCGTTTTAGACGCAAATTCTTGGTCCTTGTACTTAAGTGTTTCAACGGATCACGACTAATAACCCATTCAGAGCGCTTTGCTTACTAACTGCTTGAATCACTGCTGAAGGAGCGGCTTCTGCTTGGTGCGCAGTTTTTTCTCGAAAAATATATTGTTTCCTATCTGTATAATTCCTGTGGAACGCAACGCAAGATTCATAGAAACAGCCCCACAATATATTATGGATGAAATTCTTGGGAAACTTGCCGTAATTCTTGGCATAGACGAGTAAAGTCTTCATTACCCTCTGTGCTCCTGTTCCTGACGCAGAGCCGGAAAAGGAACATGATTACGAAGACGAAGAAAAAACCGATACCTAAAAAGAGGCCGACTTTAGTTCAGAGACCGGCCTCTGCTAGGTAATACTGCAATATTTCAGAAAGACGACTGTTGTTATTGATTTTGGCTAGTTGGCTTAGCCTCTCCAGCGAAGCATTCTTAATCCGTTCGCCACAACAATGAGACAGGTACCGGTATCCGCAAATACCGCCATCCACATGGTTCCGATGCCGGCAAGCGTCAGAACAAAGAAGATAAGCTTGATCGAAAGAGCAATCACAATGTTTTCAACCAGCAGCCGGAAAGTCTTCTTCGAGAGTTTGATGAATTCGGGCAGCTTGCGGAGGTCATCATCCATCAGGGCGACGTCAGCAGTTTCAATCGCAGTATCGGTACCGGCAGCGCCCATGGCAAAACCGATGTCGGCACGAGCAAGAGCAGGAGCGTCATTGATGCCGTCCCCGACCATACCGATCACTTCACGCTTAGCAATGCTGTCCACTAAAGACTGCTTATCTTCAGGAAGGAGATTGCCTTTCGCTCTATCCACGCCGACTTTCTCGGCGATCTGGCGGGCAGCCTTTTCATTATCGCCGGTAAGCATAATGGTCTTAACGCCCAGACCTTTCAGCTGACCGATAACTTCAGGCGCATTTTCCTTGATGCTGTCGGCAACGCCGAAATAAGCCAGAACTTTCTTAGCAGAAGCAAAGATCAAAGGCGTGTAGCCGTGATCCGCCAGTTCAGACACTTTGGCGCGAACGGCTGGACCGTTCAGATAAAACTTATCAAGGCCCTTGATGTTGCCGAGATAGTATTCGGTTCCGTCGATTTCACCGATAACACCCTGACCGGGAGCAGCATAGAAGCCATGGACTTCTCTTTGTGCAGTCGGTTTCTGCTGAGCAGAATAATCGGAGACGGCTTTACTAACCGGATGGTCATTACGAACAGCCAAAGCAGTTGCGAGATCAAGGATTTTCTCATCGGTCAGACCGGCACCAGCATTTTCGAACGTGATGACAGCAGGTTTGCCTTTCGTCAAAGTACCGGTTTTATCAAAGGCAATACTCTGCAGGCTTCTACCTTTTTCTAGATAGACACCGCCCTTAATCAAAATTCCGCGGCGAGCAGCGGTTGCCAAACCCGAGACGATCGTTACCGGAGTAGAAATCACCAGAGCGCAAGGGCAGGCAATCACCAGAAGTGTCAGGCCTTTATAAAGCCAGTCCAGCCAATCTCCGCCCACGAACAGAGGAGGAATCACCGCAGTCAGAACAGCAATAAGAAATACTGTCGGCGTATAGACCTTAGCAAAACTGTCCACAAAACGCTGTGTCGGAGCGCGGGAGCTTTGAGCCGATTCAATCGCGGAAATGATTCGAGCGGGCATCGAATTATCAATGTCGGACTCTGCACGATAAGTAATCGTTCCGTTCTTATTAATAGTGCCTGCGAAGACTTTGTCTTCCGGTTTCTTTTCAACCGGCATGGACTCGCCGGTAATCGGAGACTGGTCAATCGAAGTCTGACCGGAAAGCACGACACCGTCCACGGGCAGGCGTTCTCCCGGAACCACACGTACGACCTCGCCGATTTTGATGTCTTTGGCAGGAACTTCAACAAACGTTCCGTCTCTCTCTACTCGGGCTGTTTGAGGGGCCAGAGAGAGAAGGCTGCGAATCGCGCCGCGAGCGCGGTCCAAAGAAAGCTGTTCAATCGCTTCCGAGAGTTCAAACAGAACCATGACCATTGCAGCTTCAGGCCAAGATCCGATCAAAACAGCGCCGGTAACCGCAACTGCCATCAAGGCATTCATGTTGAAATTCAGGTTTCGGACCGCGATGAATCCTTTCTTGTAAGTTCCCAAGCCGACTAACGCAATGGCAGCGACTGCAAGCGCAATGGAAAGCCATTCGGGCATGCTGAGGTACTCACAGGCTTCGGAACCCGCTGCAATCACAATACCGAGAATGTATTTCCACCAGGCAATCTTGGTCGGTCTGAATTCGGAGAGTTTCGGCTTTTCATGGGCCTCAAGAACTTCCGGGGTGTAATCGAGAGATTTGATTGCAGCAACAACCTCCGGAAGCATTCCTTTCGGGTAAGAAACCGTAAGAACCCGATTCATTAAATTGAACTGCAGGCCGCTCACGCCTTTCATGCCGTTAAGTTTTTTGCGAATCAGACCTTCCTCAGTCGGGCAGTCCATCTGTTGGATTCGAATCTGAGTCGTCTCTTTGCCTTCGTTGGTGCGCATCTTAAGTTTCAGATTATTCGCGTCAAAAGCCTGCTTGATCGCCGGAAGAGCCTCCGGTGTATGAATAATCTTCAAGCCGTCCGGATTTAAACCGACGTCCTTAACACCTGCAATCGCACCGAGGGTAGAGAAGAGCAGACGGTATTGAGAAGGATCAACGCCGGAAACATCCCAATCGGTGTCCATGCTGTTTTCGACATGTTCATGATCATGACCGCAACAGCAGCTATCATGGTCATGATGATGCCCTTCTTCATGAGTGTGACCATGTTCACAGCAGTGGTCATGGCCTTCCTCACCGTGGTCATGACAGCACATTTCATGCTTTTCTTCATGATCGTGACCGCAGCAGCAGTGGTGTTCTTCATCGTGATCCTCATGCTTGCAGCCGCAATGTTCCGCGCCATGATGATGACCACAGCCGCAGGATTTTTCAGCGTGGTCAGCTTCATGATGATAGCAGCAGCATCCGTGTTCATGTTCATGAGGAGTTGACTTTTCACTCGCTTGAGAAACAGCCTTTTTTTCTCCATCTGAAGGGGAAGCCGTTTTGTTGTCAGTGTTTGTTAACGACATGATTTTTCATACTCGTTTTGTTAATATACCGACATTAAAAACCCTGAAGTAACTTCAAGGTCAAGCGATTTTTTATAGGTGTTTATGCGGATAAGTGAATTAGCAAAGAAAGCAGGCTGTACAGTGGAATCCATTCGTTTCTACGAAAACCACGATCTCATTCCCCGTCCTCCCAGAACGGAGTCGAATTATCGTGTTTACGGCCCTGCCCATCTTTCCCGTTTGCTCTTTATTCGACACTGCCGATCTTTGGATCTCTCTTTAAATGAGATTAGGACGCTGGCAGATGTGGTTGAAAACAGCGAGAAGGGCGAGCTCATTCGGGCACACACCATCGTGGAGGAACATCTGAAAGCGATCGATCAAAAGATCGAGGATTTGAATCATCTTCGCGATCAGCTAAACAGCCTCCATAGCCGCTGCCATGGCGAAGACCATGATCACGGCCGCTGCGGATTAATTGAAGAACTCACAAAATAATAAGAACCAAAGAAATACGTATGGATCAATATAAAGAAGGCCAATTCCGCATGGATTTTGAAAACACCGGAAGAGCCAACCGCAAACGAAGAATCTTCCTCGATACCGAAACCACCGGTATGAGTCGGGCTACGGATCGAATTGTCGAAGTCTGCGCGATTGAAGTCGATGATGACTTCAATGAGATCGATAGCTTTCATGCATTTATTAACCCTCAGAGAAAAGTGCCATGGTTTGTCACGCGCATTCATGGATTAAACAATGAGTTTTTGGATGACAAACCGATTTTTTCCGATATCGGAAGAGACCTTCTTCTCTTTTTAGAAGGGAGTGAACTCTGGGCGCATAACATGTCGTTTGATGCCGGAATGCTTAATGCCGAATTTGCACGCAATCGTTTGCCGACATTAGAAAAAGTGGATTGCCGACTGAACTGCACACTGCAACTTGCCAGAAGCACATTTCCGGGACAAAAGAATTCTTTGGACGCCTTGTTGGACAGGTTTGCTATCGATCGCTCGGAGAGAAGACTGCACGGAGCAATGATAGACACTCGTTTATTGGTAAAGGTATACCAAAATTTAGTAAGCTACCGAACCAAAACTTGCTAGTTTTACAAAATAAATTAGCATTTGTTCGAATAATTGTCTAATATGTAGATTGCCTGATTTGAAAACAGGACACTACATTATGAAAGAATCTCCTACCACAGTAACAAAAAAACAGGGTTGGGGCGGCAAACGGGCTGGTTCGGGCAGGAAGCCCGGTCCGTACGCAGGCACTTCCAAAGTTACCACGATCGTTTTGACGGCAGCTCTGATAGAAAAATTGCATAAGCTCGGAGGTTCTTCCTGGGTCAGAGAACAAATTATCAAGAGCAAGGATGATCTGCTTCCTGCAGAAAAACCAGAATCCCTTGCTTCTCTGACATCCATCGGCTCTTATTTCAATTCCACAGAAGAGGATCCGCTGTCCGCATGTTTGGTCCGAAATCCTGAAGAAACCGTCTTCTGCATTGCCGAGGACGATACAATGAAGGATTCCGGCATCGACTTCGGCGATCTTTTGATCGTAGACCGTTCTGCGGATCCGCAAAACGGTTCCATGGTTGTGGTGCATACTGCTGACGGTTATTCCATCAGAAAGTTTTTACCCGCTTCCGAAGTTCCACAGGGTGAACCGAATCTATTCGTTAGCCCTGACAGCAATTGGCGGCTGCTCGGTGTCATCGTTTATGTGGTTAAAAATATTCAAGGCGCAGTCGACGCTCTTGCCATTAAGGAAGCGGCTGCCGTCTGATTTTTGAAGTTATGGCAACAGAAGAAGATCTGCCCGTTGTTTTGCCTCCGACTTATACGAGGCAAAAAGTTTATCGCTGGCCTTCAGGCGAAACCGTCGATGATGCGATCGCCGACGAAGTTCCGATTTCCATTACTTATAACGGCATCTCTCATGTCGTCATGATGGCTTCTCCCGAATTGCTGGAAGAATTTGCCGTCGGCTTTTCCTTGTCAGAGAGAATTATTCCCGACATTTCCCATATTTATGACATCCAGGTCAAAGAAGGGTGCGGCAACGGTTTAGTTGTCGAAATGGAAATTTCTCCGCGCTGCTTCTTCAAACTCAAAGAGCACAGACGTTCCATGGTCGGCCGCACAGGCTGCGGAATCTGCGGAGTAGAAAGTCTGAAGGATGTTGAGTTAAAACCTGAACCACTGGAACACACCTATCAGTTTGACATGAACTTCTACCAACCTGCAATGAAGTACTTCGAGCAAGTACAAAAAGTCGGGCAGGTTACCGGAAGCACTCATGCGATGCTGGCTTTCACTCCGGACGGTGAGTTTTTAGGCGGAACCGAAGATGTGGGTCGTCACGTTGCTCTGGACAAACTTATCGGAATGAGAGCGATGAAAAAATGGGGACCGACAGTGGTTTTTCTGAGTTCCCGGGCTTCCTACGAAATGGTGCAAAAAGCGGCAGTGACCGGAATCGAAATTCTTTTTGCGATTTCCGCACCGACGAATCGAGCACTCCGTTTAGCAAAAAAATGCGATCTGACGTTGTGCGCATTCTGCCGAGACAATCGAGCAAATATCTACAACGCTCCGGAAAGACTGCTGAATCTCTAAAAATTTAAGCCGCGCATCGCGCGGCTTTTTCAATTAATTATTCTTCTTTGGACAGATCTCGAAGAAGCGTCGGATCATCGTGATGCACCAGCAGCATCGGCAGCTTGGTCTGCGAGGCTACCGACATCGTCACGGATCCTAACATCATGATTCTTAAAGAACTTCCGCCATGTGTACCCATCACCATTAAGCTTAGGTTATGTTCCTGAGCATACATAGAAATTTGTGCAGCCGGATCTCCGGTAAGCAGGGCTTCAACTACTTCATGGCCCTTTTCCTGCATATAGTTTTCAAAAGGTTTTGCAATTTTGAAGAAAGGTTCTCTTTGTTCTTTTTCAAATTCTTCGGAAGAAAGAGCAGGGGCACCGAACGCACTGACTTCCGGAATTAATAGTCCGTTCTGAGGAGACGCCACGTTAATTAAATGAAAGCGGGCGTCTTTGGCAAACAACGGAAGGCGGCGTTTAATAAAAGTTAAAACTGCCGGAGAGTATTCCGAACCGTCCAAGCAGACGCCGACTTCGGTACGACCGGGTTTCTGATAGAACTTGTGACGGACGACCAGAAGCGGAATCGAGGTGCTCGCCAAAACGGAAGAAGTTTTTGACCCCAACAAAATTCCTTTCACCGGTGTGTGGCCGTGAGAACCCATGACAATTAAGGTCGCAGGAATTTCTTGAGCATACTCAACAATTCGGTTTGTCGCCTTTCCGTAGGCGACTTTCATTTTGACTTTATAACCCGCGGCTTCCAACGCCTTCTTTGCAGGTTTCAAAATTTTCTTTGCGGCTTCATCCAGAATCTCTTCTGAATTTGGAATCTTGGAAGCGAATTCGGAGGGAAGTTTTTTCTGAACGTTCAACAGATAGACGGTATCTGTTTTCGCTCTGAGCGAAGAGTGTTCACAAATATATTCAACCGCTCTGTCACTATAAATACTACCGTCGATCGGTAAAAGAACCTTCATAACATCCCTCCATGGGTTATTTAGTTAATTTCGATTTTAGTTTTGTTTTGTGACCGTCTTATGACGGTCACTTTTGAACTTAAGAAGCCGCGCGATTCAAGGCAATGGTCAGAAGGCAGGCCGCTCCGGTCGCAATTGCTTTATCGTTGAAATCAAACTCGGGATTGTGAACGGAAGCATTATGCGTTTCATCCTGAACACCGAGTCTGAACAAACATCCCGGTTTGGCTTGGAGCATGAAGGAAAAATCTTCACCGCCCGCACGACGAATCATCAGTTTGACTTTATCGAGGCCGAGCGCTTCTTCGAGAAGAGCTTTTGCTTTTTCAACATGTTCGGGAGAGTTGAACATAGCGGGATAAAGTTTGGTGTATTCCAGCTTTCCTTTCATGTCATTGGAAAGCGCAGTGCCGTCAACGATCTGCTGCATTCTTTGAATGATGATGTCTTGAACTTCTTTTTCAAAAGAACGGGTCGTCCCGACAATCGTTGCAGTCTTTTGAACAACACTGGATCCTTTTTCATTTCCGCAGCTGATGCATCCGGCCGAAACAACTGCGGTCTGATTCGGATCGACACTTCGAGAAACAATAGTCTGAAGAGAAAGAACGCATTCGCATGCAGCAACCAAAGGATCTCTTGTCAAATGAGGACGGGATCCGTGACCGCCGACGCCCGTAAATGTAATTTTGAAAATGTCTGCATTGGCCGTTGCAAAACCTGGAATAAATCCGACGCATCTAACGGGAAGCATCGGTTCGGCATGAAGTGCATAAAATTCATCGATTCCGAATTTCTGAACTAAACCGTCTTCAATCATGTAACGTCCGCCGGCGAAACCTTCTTCTCCCGGTTGGAAGATAGCAACTAATCTTCCTGCGAAATCTCTGTGCTGATTAATATAGTGAACCGCTGCGAGCAGGGTGCCGACATGACCGTCATGTCCGCAGGCGTGCATCGCCATCGGAACTTTACTGCTCCATTCGACGCCGGTTTTTTCTTCCAAAGGAAGTGCATCAGAATCTGCACGAAGTCCGATCGTTTTTCCGGGACGGCTGCCTTCGATGACGGCGACCACACCTGTAACGTTTGCGCCTCCGACAAAAGTCGAAATTTCTTTAATTCCGAAAGACTTTAAAGCATTAACGATTTTTTCCTGTGTTTTAGGAAGATAAAGACCGATTTCCGGTTCTTCATGAATGCAGTGGCGGAACTGAGCGCCGAGTTTGGCACTTTCTTCCAGTTGAGAGGGTTTGATGATGATGGGCATGAAAACTTCTCCTTAGTTTTGATTTGTAACTATTTTAATCGGGAATAGTCCTTGTCTCCCAAGAGAAGTACAAGAAGTTTTGCTGACAAACTAAATTTTTCGTTATTTTTTAGTGAGTTCTTTTGCGAAATCTTTCCATCTCCAACGGGGTACAGGGTTTCTATTTAGAGAACAAACTGTTACTTTTCTTACATGTAGTTATCTGTACTCATCACTTGAGAGTTAATTTTTATTATTATGCAAATAGGTCGAATTCAATCGGCCGGTAAAAAGTAAATAATTAAACATCCCAAAAAACAAAATATTCGAGGGGCTTTACCCTCTTTTTGGAGGAGAGGAATGGATACTAAAGCATATTTGTATCGACAAGAAGCGATGAAAAGATGGATTCTTCTTTTCATTGTTTCACTGTTTTCCCTTTTTGTTCTCGGCACATATGCCATCGCCGCTGAAAGATATTACGACGAAAGCGGCAGATACATGGGCAGAATGGATGATTCCGGAAGAATGTACGATAAAAGCGGAAGATATCAAGGCCGGATTCAAAACAACGACTAAAATTTCAGCAAAATTGAGGCCCTTCGGGGCCTTATTTTTTTTTACCTTCAAATCCTATAATCACACGAATGATTTCAATTTATAGGCCAATTTTATGTTGTTAAGCAAGCTAATAATTTGATTGTAACATTTGCTTGTCACTTATTGATTTTTAATGGTTTTTCCTGAGTGCAGAGTTCATTTTTTTAATCTAATGTCGCAAAATATTTTTTAAGAAGATTCCCAATCATGGAAATGGACGTCAGAGCGCTCAACGCACTCATTCCTGTTTTTGACTTTGTGGGTATTGTCGCTTTCGCACTTTCCGGAGTGTTCGAAGGCATCAAGAGAAGAATTGACCCGGTTGGTGTTTTTATCGTCGCTTTTTCGACGGCGTTCGGCGGAGGTATGCTCCGTGACATTTTGATTGACCGACGTCCGTTTTACTGGATCGATCACGAAGCTTACGTTGTTGCTACTTTAATCATCTGTATGGCAGCGCCGTTCATTTATAAATTTTTCCAGAAAACCAAACATGCTCATGACTGGTACATCTTTGCGGATGCCATCGGTCTCGGAATTTTCTGTATCTCCGGAACTTCGCTTTCCCTCGCAGCCGGGGTGCCCTGGCTGTCTTCCGTCATCATCGGATGTATCACCGGTGTGTTCGGCGGTTTGATGAGAGACTGCTTCTTAAATCAGATGCCGGCAGTGGTTGCCGACCGCCAGCCTTATGCGGTTGTTGGTTTTATCGGATGCTGGTTCTACATCATGCTGCTGGAACTCAAAATTCCGGTCGACGCTGCACTTTGGGCCGGTTTCATTTTCATTACCGCTCTCCGTATGGCTTGCGTGTCGTTTAAGTGGAAGATTTCTTACTTCCTCAAAGAAGACCAAGAAAAAACCGCTCAAGAAAAATAATCTTTCCGGCCTGCATCAGCAGGCCATTTTTTTTCGAACTCAAAAAAATCCCCCGGTGTTTTTGACATCGGAGGATTTTTGTTAATCAGGAAGGAAGATTATTCCTGGATGAAGTGAGCGTGTTTCGGATCCCACATTGCATCCTTAACGGCTTTCTTCAAATCGGCAGGTTTCTCGATTTCGGCAAGATTCTTGTCGAAAATGTAACCAGCAACCGCAGCGCCGATTTCTGCAGAAATTTCACGAACTTCGGAAAGTGCTGGGTACAGGCTGCCGCGTTCCAGATCTTCAGGTTTGACCATGTCGGCCAGAACTTTAGCTGCAACGAGGAAGACTTCGTTCGGGATCAGTTTGGCACGGGAGAAAATAGCGCCGAGACCGATTCCGGGGAAGACATAGTGATTGTTGCCCTGACGAGGAACAAAAGTTTTTCCTTTGTATTCAACAGGTTTAAACGGAGAACCGCAGGCGAAGAGGCAGCGTCCGTCAGTGTAGGTGTAAGCTTCTTCGGCTGTGCATTCTGCCTTGGAAGTGGGGTTGGAAAGGGCAAAGATGATAGGACGTTCGTTGATCTTAGCCATTTCTTCCAAGCATTCTTTTGTGAATGCGCCGCCTTGGGCGGAAACACCGATGATGGCAGTCGGCTTGATTTCGCGGATAGCTTCGAGGAAAGTTTCAGCCGGAGCGTCTTCGGCAGCAAACGGCATCTTGGCCGGAGTCAGCGGAGCAGTACGTTTCTTGGTAACCAGTCCTTTAGAGTCAAAGAGTTTGATGCGGGCAAGTGCTTCTTCTCTAGTCAAACCTTCTTCAACCATTGCGTCGGCAATCAAGTGAGCAATACCGGTTGCAGCAGAACCTGCGCCCAAGAACAAGACTTTCTGATCCTTAAGCTGCTGCTTGAGGGCACGCATAGCAGAGAACATACCGGTCACAACAACCGAAGCCGTTCCTTGAATGTCGTCATTGAAGCAGGGGACTTTGTCTTTGTACTGATCGAGCAGGTCATAAGCATGGCTGTTGTGGAAGTCTTCGAACTGGATCACAACATTGGGCCAGCGTTCTCTGACGGCATCCACAAATTCAGCAATCAGTGCATCGTATTCCGGTCCGGTAATACGTTTCTGGCGAAGACCCATGTAAAGCGGGTCGTTCAGAAGTTCTTCGTTATTGGTGCCGACGTCGATACAGACCGGTAGTGTCTGCTGGGGGTTAACACCTGCACAGGCAGTGTAGAGAGCCAGCTTACCGACAGGAATACCCATACCGTTAACGCCTAAGTCACCTAAACCGAGAATGCGCTGTCCGTCTGTCACAACAATGATGTCAACATCTTTGTGCGGAACGTTGGCGACCAACTGACGAACACGGCCTTTGTCTTCACTGGAAACATAAAGACCGCGGGCATAACGGAAAATGTGGCTGTACTGCAGACAGGCCTGTCCGACCGTCGGTGTGTAAACAATCGGAAGGAACTGGTCGATATAACGAACCAGCAGTTCAAAGTACAGACATTCGTCGGAGTTATGTGCTCCTTCAAGAACGATGTACTTGTTGATAGGTTTTTCGTACGTGTCGATGATGCCTTTAAGGCGAGTTACTTGTTCGTCGAAAGTAGACACTCTCGGAGGGAGAAGACCTCTTAAACCCAGCTCATCGCGTTCTTTCTCTGTGAAAGCACTGCTTTTATTGAACCAGGGATTTCTCAAAAGGTTAACACCCCTCAATGTTGTGTCTTTAATATCCGTCATTTGTCATCCTTTATTCTGCACTTCATTGTGCGCTTGTGAATAACCGCATTATCCATGAACACCTTCGTGCTTGCACGAAGTTTCAAAAAAAGAAGTCAGACTTCCTTTCCAACATTCGACAAGATTGCCTTACATGCAGAGTTATCGAATACCGAGCTTCCAAAAACACTCGGACGAGATAAAAGAAACATTTCTTTTTTCTCGCGTTCTCTAGGTCACTGTTTAAAACACGCCTCTTAACGTACTTATTTCTACCGGGCTCGGTCCTTAGAGACACCAAAGAATTTTATCACGCGGACCCGAGCCTCTATACGTTCTAAGGTTCATAGTCGTCTTCCGCGAAACACAACATTTCGTATTCCGCTGAAAACCAACCGCTTGAAATTCGGTTCTGCGCCTAAAGCGCAGAACCGAAGAAAAAGTTTAGATCGTGACGCCGTAAAGGCTCTTGAAGATTTCTCTCAAAGTTTTATCCAAAATCTTCGTGTATTCGCCTCTGAGCTGATCGGCGTCCGCCGCTTTTTCTTTCAACGCCTTGAAATCAATGTTCTGGGCCTTAATGATATCTTCGGCCAGTTTCTTCCAGAAAGCCGGAGATTCGCTGTCTTCCCATTGACCTCTGCCTCGGCCGAAGTGCGCAACGGCCAAATAAAGAAGAACGGTATCCAGAAGGAATCCTTCCATCGAGGCAGGAGACCAAGTGATGATGTTTTCTTTGTGGCCTTTTTGAACGTTATAAGCGGCAGCTGCTCCTGCACCGCCCAAAGCTCCGACAATTGCACCGCCTAAAGCACCGAGTCCCAGAGTCGCACCGCCGGTGGCAATATCGGCGGCGATACCGCTGACCGCTCCGCCAGCAACCGCGCCGAGAAGAGAGGCAGCTTTCGGATCGATCGTTGCCTGAGTTTCCCAATCACTGCGCATACGACGCAAGATTTCTGCCTTAGTTCCGCTGCCTTCCAGACCATTAATATTAATGAGGCGCTGAGTCAGTGTGCAGAGCCAATCCGCAGCCCGGGTGGACAAGGCGACTTGAGCATCTTCCATCGCTCCGTGAAGGTCTTTCTTGATAAAGCCTAACGAACGGCCGATCGAACGAAGTCGGTCAATCAAAGACTGGCTCGCTAAAACTTCCTTGTCGTTGGCGACTTTAACCATGTAAGCGGCCATAGCTTCCAAGGAAGAAGCATAAAGCGCCTGTTTCTGACGAATCCACGTCGCATGCAAAGAAGCGAACGTCGGCTTGTCGGCGTCAGACAAGCAGGACTCAATTTCTTTCCAAAGCTCGTATTCCTGGACCCAGCAGCGAGCGAAGGCGTCCATGGGCATGACGGCTTTGACGAAAGAATAGGGCTTTAAATAATCTCCCCAAAGTTCGACTTCTGCTTTTTCTTCTTCCGGCGGACGAGCTTCGCCCATTTGGTTCAGCAGAACGATCACCGGTTTATTCACCCAGGCCAGAATATCCATTTCGGCCTTAACGTAGGGTACGGCTTCCGGAGATTCACTGGCGTTCACTAAATATAGGATCACCAGAGATTTATCGCGGACATGTTTAATAGCTTGTTGGTTCAGCCAGAGAGATTTGTCCGTCAATCGATCCCAGATTTCACTTGTGAACCAGCCAATCGGATTGCTGCGGGCTTTAAGGCGTTCGGCCAAACGAACGCTGTCGCCGAAACCTGGTGTATCCCAAAGAATAAGTTCGGAATCGTCCGGAGCTCTTAATAAAACATAATCTTCCGGTTCGATGGTGACGTGAGAACGGTCACCGACTTCTCCGATATCTCTGCCCAATAAAGTACGGGCTAGAGTGGTCTTTCCGACATTGGTGTGGCTGACTAAAGAAAGATTAATTTTTTGAGGATCTTTATTCATTTTTTATGACTTATCCTTATCAAGCTTGTTCGAACTGCGCGGCTGCGTCCTTCGAATCTGCATCGGTCAGATTCACAAAGGCAAAACTGACGCCGTACGGTGTGAGGAAGTTCGACCAATTCTTTTTACGCTCTGCAATTCGTTGGGGCGTATTGGCAAAACGGGCTAAGAAGCCTGAGGTATCAACAACGATACGTAAGAGGGCTTTCGAAGCCTGGGCCTTTTCCTTGAGCTCAGCAATAAAACGGCCTTGGACTTCGGTCTCCGGTGTAGAGGTCATTGCAAAAACGGCCACGACTTCCGTTTGCTCACCGGCAGGAATCTCCGGAAGCTTGGTGTCTTCATGCTGAGCGGCAGAGAAGATACAGCGGGAATTTTCCGGATGCAGCTCGGAAGCAAATTTCTGAATTCCGTCCTTTACCTTTTCCGTTAAAGGATAAGAAAACGGAATAATTTGAATCAACATAGTTTGTCCTCTCCATTGACGGAGAATATTAGAGTAATAAACCGACTCAAGATCAACCGGGAAGTGATTCTCGATATATTGGGTCTTTGCTAAAGCATAAAGCCCTAAGAGGATTCGAGGCACCACAACGACCAAGGAAATAATGTAAAAAAGCTGGAGCAGCCAGGGTGCGGCATTTTGTCCGTGACCGGATCCGAAATTCATCGACTCAATGACCTGCGGCGTCAGCTGATTAAATAGATCTGAATTCACCGGAATCATTCCGTAAAACAGGTTGATAAAGGTCAGCACTGCAGAGGGCTTATCGGAAAGCCAAGTGCTTTCCCATCCGACGGTATATTCCGTGCCCCAGCCGTGGATACCGATAGAGGCAATGAGTCCCAAGCCGAAAAGGGCGGCAGAAAAGTGAAGAATTTCTGCAATGCGGCCGCGCAGCAGCGGCATCTCCGCTTCTGTCCATTTAGAGTAAAAAGTAATTAGCGCCTGCTGGCCGTGACTTCCGCGAGTCTGAAGTTTTAAAAGCGCTCCGGCAAAAAAGCGGCGAATGAGGCCGACCGGAGATTTTCCGCGGTTAAACAAAACGGCAATTGCAATCCAGCAGTAAACGATGAGATTCCATGCAATAACACCTAAAAGAGGAGGCGAAAGCAGGTTGATTCGATTATTCGTGACAGAAAATTCGTTAGTCAAAACGCCGCCGACAAAGGCCAAAACTGCAAAAACAGAACCGATCAATAGATAGGGAATGCCTTGAGGCTTCTTCAAAGAAACGGCACTTTTCGATCTGAGTAAATCCAGAACACCTTCTGCACGGGTCAGAAGAAGTTTTTTAAAGTCAGCCTGTTCCCCGACTTCGCGTGCGCAGCGAGCCGTAACTTCCTTGAGCTCTGAAATGGTGATCTTCCGGCGCTTTACCGCTTCCTCTTCCAGAACTTTCGTCCAAGTCAGCAGGCGCGCCTGTTCCTCCGTAAACGGAGAGGAAAGATCGGTCCGACTGCCAAAATTAAAAAATGCCATTACTTTCTTGTCTTCTTCAACAAATTACATTATCCAACAGGACGGCTCCTGCGTGCGAATCAGGTCACGATTTTAGGTCTCGGCAGCTAGAGAGATTAAAATTTCAGAAACAAAGAATAAGGACAAATAATGCAGGAAATATTAATTAACAATGCCGTCCACGAGACGCGAGTAGCAGTCTTAGAAGACGGCGTCTTACAGGAGCTCCGCATTGAAAGAAATGCGGATGTCTCTTTAATCGGCAATATATATTTAGGCGTGGTCGGAAAAGTGCTTCCCGGCATGCAGTCCGCCTTCGTTGAAATCGGACTCCCGAGAGCCGCGTTTCTGCATGTCAGTGATATGCGCCAAGCCCACCAGGAAAACGGCGGAACGCTTCCGATCGAGCGGCTTCTTCACGACGGCCAAGTGGTTCTCGTCCAGGTCGCCAAAGATCCGATCGGTACAAAAGGCGCTCGACTCACCACCGAAATCAGTTTAGCCGGTCGGCTGTTGGTTTACCTTCCTTACACTTCTCACATCGGCGTCAGCCAAAAAATCGAAGATGAGGCCGAACGTGAACGTTTAAAGGAAGCCGTTGCCAAGTTAACGGAAGAACAGGGCATTCCGAAGGGCGGTTTTATCGTTCGTACCAGCGGTGAAGATGCCAAGCCGGAAGACTTCGTCAACGACATGAAGTATCTGGAAAAACTTTGGCTCGACATTGAAGCTAAAACGCATATCGCCGGCGCGCCCTGCCTGCTTTACTCAGATGTCTCTATCTCGCAGCGAGTGCTGAGAGATATCGTGACGGAGCAGACTGGAAAAATCATCGTTGATAATCCGGAAGTCTTTGAAGAACTTCAGAGATTCGGAAAAAAATTCGTACCTGAAGCCGTTGAACTGCTTGAGTTATATAACAGCGAGCGTCCGCTTTTTGATCAATACAATCTCGAAAAAGAAATCGAAGCTTCGCTCAGCCGCCGTGTCGATTTGAAATCCGGCGGTTATCTGATTATTGATCAGACTGAAGCCATGACGACTATTGACGTCAACACGGGCGCTTTTGTAGGCAGAAGAGATTTCTCGGACACGATTTACAAAACGAACCTGGAAGCTTCTCAGGCCATCGCTCGTCAGCTCCGCTTACGCAACTTAGGCGGAATCATCATAGTCGACTTTATCGACATGGACTCCAAAGAACATGAGCAGGGCGTTTTAACCGAACTAAGAAAGGCCGTTGCAAGAGACCGCAATCGCATTTCGATTTCTGAATTCACTTCTTTAGGCCTTGTTCAGATCACACGCAAACGTACACGAGAATCCTTGGCGCACACGCTTTGCGAAACCTGCCCGACTTGCGGCGGCAGAGGAGAAATCAAGACGGCGCGCACAGTTTGCTATGAAATTCTTCGTGAAGTCGTGCGCGAATACCATCAGTTTAAAGATGCTAAAGAATTTCGAATTCTGGCTTCTCAATCCGTCATCGACCTCTTCTTAGACGAAGAAAGCGAGGCTCTGGCCCTCGTCGGTGATTCCATCCAAAAACCGATCACTTTGTCGGTCGAGACGGAATACAACCAAGAACAATACGACGTGCTGGTGCTCTAATGGCTAAATCTTACGAAATGTATGTCTTTGATTGGGACGGAACATTAATGGATACAACCCGCCTCATCATGCAGGGATACCAGCATGCCTCGAAAGCATTGGGTTATCCAGTACCTTCGGACGAGCTGGTACTTTCAACTATCGGACTTAATCGTTCTGATTCCATTGCTCTTTGCTGCTGCGACTGTCCGAAAGGCCGCTATTCCGAATTCATCCAAGCCTACATGGACTGGTACGCTAAAAAGGAAGCTCAGCTGGAATTGGTTCCGGGCTTCAGACAACTGCTGGAGAACATGCACAAAGACGGCAAGCGTCTGGCCATCGCGACCGGAAAGAGCCGAGAAGGGATGAAACGAGTTTTTAACGCCACCGGGATTGAGCATTTATTTGAATGTGTCCAAACCGCCGACACGAATTTCTCTAAGCCGAATCCCGGAATGCTTTTAGCCATTGCGGATGAATCCGGACTTGAGACCAAAGACATAGTGATGGTCGGCGACGCAGTATTAGATATGCAGATGGCAACGAATGCAGGATCGGACTCGGTAGCAGTAAGTTACGGCGCAAGTCCGAAAGAGCGATTACTGGAAACCGCCTCACTAGGTGTGGCAGATAACGTTCCTCAGCTGGCAGCGATTCTCGGGCTGGAAAAGTATCTTTCTTAACAAACGACTCTAAATGGGGCAGATATTGTCTGCTTATTCGTGATTTCCCTTATAGTCTAACCATCGACAGGTCGGAAGTGACTCCGGTCCAATAACTTAAAAGGTGATCGAAATGGGAAAAGCTGAATGGAGCGTAACAGTATCGGATGAACTTAATGATGCCGTAATGGCCTATCTCGCTAAGAGCGGACAGGGCGTTGAAGGCTTGTCCAACTTGGTTGAAAACGCCGTTGGTAAGTTCGTTAAAGATCCGCGCGCTCTGGATAAAGAAAGTGACGTTACTGAAGGCGAAATCAGTGACATGATCAATGCCGCTGTTCAGCGCACTAAGGAAAAATATTCCAGCCTGACCGAAGGCGAAATTCGTGAAATCATTGCCGACGCCGTTCAGAAGACTAAAGAAAAGTATTCCGGTATCACAGCCGGCCAGTTCAATGACATGATGAACTGCGGGTTGGATGCTTTGAAGAAGAAATTAGATAAGTAATTGAAATTGAGGTACCGGCACCGAGATTAGGTGCCGGGTTGACCGAGGCCCGTTCAGATGGAATGGGATAAGGTGCGACTTCCTTGGCAAAACTTGTCAGACCGAAAGGTCGGCAGGTTTTTCTTTTTTGTGCTTTCGGAGCTCTTAGAATCCGAAAGCTACGAACTTGAGTGAAATGTGCGGAAAAATCAGAGCTGTTCGACTTTAATGCCGGCTTTCTTTAAGAACTGAATCCCTGCATCATCACGATAGTTCTCGTGATAATAAACTTCGTTAATTCCGCACTTCTGTATTAATAGAGAGCAGTGAATACAAGGGGAGTGCGTAATAAAAATTTTGGCGCCATTGGAGCTGTATCCGTTCTGTGCAAGTTTTGCGATGGCGTTTAGCTCGGCATGCTGAACCTCCGGACGAGTGACGAGTTTCCCGTCAACTTCATATTCGCAGCAGTTGTCGTATCCGGTCGGCATTCCGTTCCAGCCGAAAGAAATAATTGAATGGTTTTTGACAATGACGCAGCCTACTTTTAAGCGCTTGGCATAACTTCTCTGCGCAGCAATCTGCGCAATCGTCATATACATTTCATTGTCTTTTTTGATATCCATCTTATTTTCCTGCCGGAAACATAACTTTTAAGATTTTAGTTTTATACCTCATTTTCGCAAAAATCAGCAAACTACGGTCGGTTCGGGAGATTGAAGGTTTTACAAGGTTGGCAGTGTGCTAATCTTTACACATTGTAACGAGAGGTTTTCTTATGCGTATCATATTGGCGCTTATCTGCTTTATCGCAATGTTTATGCACGCTTTCTTCGGCTATTACCTTTACGTCCGAGGCGAGAGCGTCTTTGAACCGGACAACATGATTGTTGCGGTTCAAAAGAAAGTTGCTGTCAACACCAACAAGCTTTCTATTTTCCAGAAAAAGAGTGATCACATCGATGATCCCGTTGTAAAAGAACAAGCCAAAAACGCTGCCTTTTACGAAAAACCTGATGACGGCCTTGTCAAAACAGAAGAAAGAACCGAACAAGAGAGCGCTAAGACTGAGCTGAATGTCTCGCCAAATTCTTCTTCCTCATCTTCGGCCACTGAACCGACAGTTCCTGCAGTGACCACTGCGGCTCCCTCTCCGGTTCCGACTGAAAGTAAGCTGGCTGACGAACCGAAAGCCAAAGAAGAAACGCATTACCTTCCTTTCAGCACCGGTTGGTCTGGATTCCTCCAGGTTGAAAATGCTCTGATTACCGTCATTCTTTTCCTGCTCGGTTTCTCGATTTGCTGGGTCAAAGGAAGAGGGCCTGCATCCCGCTGGGTGTTCGGTTTCAACCTGATTTTCTGGTCGGCTTTAGGCGGATCGATCTACTTCTTCCTGCCTGCCAACACGCCTCTTGTCATTTTCAACATTAAATTCGCTTTCCCGCAGTGGTACCTTGTGATTTCCATGTGCAGTTTGGCGGCCCTTTTAAGCCTGCTTCTTTTCTTCAATGCTTTCCGCAAACCGATTGATGCCGCTGCAAGGCCCGTTAAGAAGGAACCGGAAAAAGCTCCGAAAGCTGAACCTGCTGCTCAAGCTGAAGCTCCGAAACCCAGCCGTTTCGGTTTCGGCGCCAAGAAAGAAGAGAAAGTAGAACCTGCCGCTACCATCATTCCGGTGCCTCCCGAACAAACACACGGTCCGGAAAAACGACCCGAATAAGACCAAGTATCTCATCCCGCTCCGGCGGGATTTTTTAGGCCCAATTTGAAGGGGATAACCATCTGACTTGCGCTTAAGTGAATAGAATGCCAGCAATAGACTGGTGATTCTTAATTTGCTAATTAACAATGATCCATCCCTCTGTGACAGACACGGCAGATGTCAATGAATTCGGTGCCGTGCGTATCCCCGAAGAAATTCTTCGTAAACTCGGTGCCGGCGTAGGCGATTTAATTTCTTTTGTGAAAGACGGCGACAGTATTCGTCTCGTTGTTAAAAAACAAAATTCAATTCAAAAAGACCAGCCCAAAGCAGCCACAGGCTTAACAAAACCATTGCGAATTCCTACAATGCAGTTTGCAACTGATTAACGGAGTATAAGAATGTGTCATTTGACAGGAAAGAGCGAGCCTGTGGCTCCTAGCGAAGACGAATGCAAAGCTGTTGTCGGCGAACCCGCTCCTGATTTTGAATTAGAAAGCGACTTAGGCGGAAAGGCTAGACTTTCCGATCTTCGAGGCAAAAAAGTCGTTCTTTATTTTTACCCGAAGGACAATACCTCCGGCTGCACCATGCAGGCCGTGAACTTCCAGGCCGCTTTAGATAAATTTGAAAAAGCCGGATATGTGGTCATCGGAGTATCTAGAGACAGCATAAAGAGCCACACCAATTTCAGAAACAAACAGGGGCTCAAATTCCCGCTGCTGAGCGACGCTGACTCTGAAGTTTCCAAACTCTACGGGGTTCTTAAGTTGAAATCGATGTACGGCAGAAAGTACCTCGGCATTGTCCGCAGCACTTTTGTGATCGATGAAAACGGTATTTTGACAGCTGAATTCAGAGACGTAAAAGCCAAAACCAGCGTTGCCGATTTAGAGAAAGCTCTCGGAATTTCTTAATAGAAAGAACAAGTTAAGCTGTAAAAGCGTCCTTAAGAGGGCGCTTTTATTTTATTAGTAGCCGAGGAATCCTCCGGATAAAAGTGAAGGGATGTAGTGAAATAAACCCTCAAAGATACTTTCCATGGCCCAAAAAAATTCATCCAAACCGCCTCTTATCTTGGCAAACTCAGCCGTGAGATTAAACGTACTGGCAAACCAATAAAGCGCGGTTTCAAAAAAATCGTGAAATTGTGCCCAAAAGCTAGGAAACATCTTCGTCTTCGTTGGATATTAGTTGTCCATAAGCATAACAAAATGCCGCGATTAGTTAGCCGGCTAAAACCTATTTTAGCCACGAAAAAGCCGGGCTTTCGCCCGGCTTTACCTTGCCAATCTCTTACTTTTTATTTATTAAAGTTGTTCTTTAACAACTGTGTCCTGATCCATCAGTTCTGTGCCGAGAACACCTTCGGACTTAGAAACCACTAGCGCGGTTAAGCTGTCGCCGAGGACGTTGACAGATGTACGGATCATATCAAGGATACGGTCGATACCGGCAATCAGAGCAACGGCTTCAAGAGGAATACCGACTTCTGTAAAGACCAGAGTTGTCATAATCAGGCCGGCACCTGGAACACCGGCTGTACCGACGGCAGCCAGAACGCCCATCAAAACGATCTGGAACTGCTGAGCCAGAGTAAGGTCAATACCGAAAACTTCGGCAGCGAACACAGCGGTTACGCCCATGTAGATGGAGGTACCGTTCATGTTGATGGTGTTGCCCAGAGGGATTGCGAAAGAAGCAATAGCTTTAGAGGCACCCATCTTGCGGGAAGCTTCAAGGTTGACAGCCAAGGCTGCGGCAGAAGAGCAAGTTGTGAAAGCGATAAGCCAGGGTTCGAAAGCGCCTTTGAGGTAATCGGAAATCTTCATGCCGATAAGTTTGATGATCGGCAGATAGGTAATGCAGACGAAGATAAGCGTTGCGATGAAAGCGGTAAGAATGAGCTTGCCCAGCGGAAGCAGAACAGCCAACCCATGACGTGTAACCGTGTAAGCGATCAAGCCAAACACACCGATCGGAGCGTAAAGCATGACATAGTTGGTCATCCGAATCATGACGTCGCCGACTTTCTGGAAGAAGTCTGTCACCATGCGTACGGAATCGCCCATAAGCGAGAGGCAGAAACCGAAGAAGATGGAGAAGAAGATAACCTGAAGCATGTTGCCTTTGGCAAAAGCTTCGATCGGGTTAATCGGGACGATCTCAAGAAGGACCTTAGAAAGGGGAGGCGCAGCAGCTGCTTTAGCCTTCAGACCTTCGACGGAAATCGTTAAACCGGTACCCGGTTCCATGAAGTTAGCAACGATCAGACCGATCGTAACTGCAATAGCCGTCGTAATTGCGAAGAAGAGAATTGTTTTAACAGCGATCTTGCCGATTTTGCTGGCATCACCCAAGCCGGCTGAGCCTGCAATCAAAGTCGCAACAACCAACGGTACTACGACCATGCGGATCAAACGAATGAACAGCTGGCCAAGCGGCTGCAGGTAGGTGGCACCGAATTCGGAAGATACCATCGTACCTACGATCACGCCTAGGACCAAGCCATACATCATCTGCATGGGCAGTCCTATCCAAAAGTTTTTCTTAGTTGACATAGAATCTTTACCTCCAAAGGATTGGCATTGTGGGCGACAAGAGAGAATCCCCCATAACCCTGACTCTGATCATAGGCTAAAACCCGACGGAAATAAATAGTTACAGACAAAAAATTTTGCGTTTCTACTAATAAGTTATGAATAACGGTGGTAGAAAAGAATAAGTAGAGGTATCTAAAATTTCAAAACATGAAAAAACGAGTTCAGACAGTGCCAAATCGTTCAAACAATAATTAAAAAACAGACTAAAAACCTCCAAATTCAACTCAACATAATAGTAGTTATGTTGAATAAAATATTTTTGTAGTTTTTATTCAATTAGTTAAGTTACAATTTCGCAGATTTTCTGTAGCCCTTTTCTTAATTTCACTTTGATCTGTCTTAGCCAAGTGGCTCGGAGAATAAAATTTTGTTGTTCGATGACTTTGAAAAGGATTTCAGCAAAAAATGATTTATCTTTCCGTGATGATCGGCGGCGGTCTTGGCTCTTTACTGCGCTTTCTGATTAGTTCCTTCGGCTTTCTTCCGTTCGCCACCGTTTTTATCAATATTGTCGGCAGCTTTATTCTCGGCTTTTTAACATTCTTCTTTTTGGATCGCCCTGAGGTTCCGCCGGACCTTCGTTTCGGGCTAACCGCCGGTTTCTGCGGCGGCTTTACGACTTTCAGTACTTTTTCCGTTGAAGTCTATGCCATGGTTTTAGACAATCACATCGGACAAGCAGCCTTCTATGTTTTGGCCAGTTTTTTAGGCGGCCTCCTCGCCGTTGCTTTAGGTGCATTTTTGGCGAAGAATTGCTGACGCGTTTTCGGGCAACCTCTCAGACAAACGTTCACTAAAAATGATTTTGAAGCTTTAAAACGCGTCTCATTTTCATTCGTTTTTAGCGGGAAAGCCTGATATTCAGGCTCTCCGACCTTTTTTCGCTGTATTTTTTAGTTATTTTGAGCCTTTTGTTTTCAAAGACCTCAAGATTTTCTTTATATTTTTCTTAGAGTTATCTAATTTTTCAGGATTTGTTCTGCTGCTGAGCGTTTCTTTGTTTTTTCTGCCCAAGAAATAAGCGATTCTTTCTGCGTTTGCACCTGAGGGATGAGGGAGTTCCGGCAAAAGACGATTCTCGAACTGCGTGCCTTTCACGACCTTTTCTAAATAATGCTGAACTTTTGGTCCTAACGGAAGCAGCACTGCGTTGGGTACTTTGCTCAACTCTTCTAATGTCAGCGTTGACGCAAATTCAAATAATTCTGTGCCCTGCTTAATTTCTGCGTTGAAATTCGACTCCTTGCCGTTTTTGACCGCAAAGGTCGGATAACGAATGCAGGATGTCAGATTCACTAACTCCTGCTTATTTGAAAATAACTGCGCTGTAGTTTCAACATCCAGAAACTCTGCAATTCCGGCCTCGTCCATTAATTCAACGAGATTCTTGCGCATCAGCCCACTGAAGCTTCCCACCGCTTTGCATCGCCTCAGAACCTCATCGTCGGACAAGCCTTGATGAATTAATCGAGCTGCTTCAATCAGCATGTTATTCATCTGGACCTCACCCGGCGTAATGCCGACAATGAATAAACGAGCCTTCGGATTTACATAATCAAACGGTGCGTAATAGATCCTTTCTTCTCCGGAATCTTCCAAGAGAAGATCCTTCCTGTCTTTCACATCTCTAAAGGAAACAATGACAGAGCGGTATTTTTCAAACAAACTATGGGGTTTCATGGACAGAGACACTAAAAGGATCCGGAAACAGCCTTTTGCCGCTCCCGGATCAGTTGTATATTTAACTTTTAGGTTTATTTTTTGATTTTGACGATATCGTAGCCTGCCAGCTGTTTCTTACCGACCTTCGTCCAGAGATATAGTTCAGTATCGACATCTGGAACTGTGAAAGCCACCGCTGTCTTGATCGGGAAGGTAAAGACCGCATCTTTCAGACCATCTTTATTCACATCCATAAACTCAACCTTGAGAGGTTTCGGCATTTTGCGGTTAACCTCCAAATCAGCATTAGAGAACGGAGATCCGAAGCGTGTTGCTTCCTTATCAACCCTTGTCATGTGTACTTGAGGAGTAGAAAGCGCTGTGACTGTAAATGTACCGTCAGAACTTTGACTCAGCTCCTTGCTGTTGATGATAATCGGAAGATGATGAAGCTCGTGAAGTTCTTGTTCCGTGGCGTGAAGCACATTGTGGAAAGAATAATTATTAAATTCGTGCAGGAAAGCTTTAGCTTTGCCCGGATCTACCCGATAAAGCATTCTAGCTTCCTTATCAGCCTTCTGAACTTCAGCCGCTGCCTGTTTTTCAAAAGCCCTCTTATTCTTGGCAAAAATCGGATAATCCTGATGCTGCCAATCTAAGAAATTCTGCATGGCCAAGAACGTATAGAGTGGACGATCTGCGCGATAAGACAATTGTTCCGGCGTTGCGTGAAACTGAGCCGTAGTTGCAGTCTTGGGATCCATGAAATTCTGCCCGATCGCAGCTCCGGCAAGCGGATACTGCGGATAAGAAAACTGCTGAGATGGTCTCCCGTTGGTTCTCCAAGCGAGTGTAAATAGAGGATTCGGACGCAGAACATAAACGACACTGTCATAAGTACCGATATTACAAATGTCGTTCATCCCTTGGTGATACCAGCCGGAGTCCCTGACTTCATGTTTGCTGTGTCCGCTGATCATTTGACGAACTTGTTCCGCTGAAACTTTATTCTTCAGTTTCATAGACATCGGGAAAGCATGCTCATCTTTAAAGTCCTTGCCTGTAAGGTAATTGAGAAGGACGCGAACACGCTCTTTGGTCCAATCTGCTGAGGTTCTTTCGTCAAGTTGATAGGCTTTTCTCAGATTAAAGTCAGAGAAATTCTTCGGATCTTTTGGTTTATAAGTACCCTTCTTTATAGCGTTCTCAATTAAATCCGGAGAAGCAATTACATTTGCAGTGTCTTTCAGATCAATATTCGTAATGTTGATTGCATTGGCCAGGAAGGCAATTTCGTCATCCTGAACTTTACGAGCGACGTATCGGCTGCCGCGCAAAAGCACGAGCTGCCAAGCTTCATTAGCGTCTGCAATGGTATATGTCCGACCTTCTTGAAAATAGCCATACTTCTTTACGAGATCGATAGCCAGGTTCACTCCATCTCTTGCCGAAACTGCTCTTTCAGCAATTAAACGGCGAATCCCGTAACCGATGCCGCCTTCGTTGATCTTTTCGCCTTTTTCAATGGTCTGGTTGCAGTTGTTGGAGACAACTACAACACCTTTCTCATTCACGAAGCCATCGGAGAATGAATAGCCGGTAGGCGCCAAAGTCTGCGACCACCAAAATCCCAGTGTCTTTTTGACTTGAGGAATTTTGGCGGCAGCGGGCTCAAATTCGATGAGCTCTCCGTCTTCATGCATTGCCGGATCGACCCAATACTGACTGGTGATAATGCGCATTTCATTGTCTTCATTATGACCAACAAGAATTTCACCAGTTGAAGAAACTTTCTTTCCGACAATTACAGTAAAGCATGCATTAGAGGGAGTGCAAAAAGCGACAAGTGAGATGCCAACGAGTGCGGATAGAGCAGTTAGTCTTAAATTCATACCGATCTCCTTGAAGATAATTTTTTGTGATTTTTTATGTTTCTATATTAGCACGGAATACCCTGTTTGAATAGGTATAGCGAGAAATAAGCCTTAACTTAATCAGGGTTTCCGATAGGGTAATAAGAGAATAGAAAGAGTTTTATTTACACCATTCGTCTCAAAAGTTCTCTTAGCCGCACAATGAACAAAGCAAAAGACGAAGGTTTTATTACTTCCTTCGTCTTATGTTGTTAAAACTTACCTATGAAACAAAATGTTAGAAAACGAACTTCGCTCCAATAGTTGCCGACAATTCTCGATAGTCGTGAGAGCCAAATCTTGAACCCACGTTGCCCCATAAGTGGAGGTTCTTTCCGACTTTTCTTTCGCCGCCGAATTTCAATTCAGCCAAGTTGGAAGCACCCGCCTGAGTAAATCCGTCTTGGTTCATCGTCACCCCAAACTTGCGAGTGTTATGAATCCAATTCACGTCAGTGTAGAGCTGAAAACTTCCGACTCCTTGATCAGAACCGGGCACTCTGCCCTGGATATAGAATCGAGTACCTATTCGGCTTTGAATGTTGCCGTGACCGTTAAACCGAACGTGAGTTCCGTTTTTCTCTGTCCTATTCGGGGTGGTTACGCCCATCCAGATCACTTGAGCCTGAGGCTGGACATACCAGTCGCCATAGTTATTAGAGCCAAGTTTTTGTGTATAACCGGCTTCCAGCGATCCGGTTAAACCTCTAGATCTATATTTTTCTTTCGGATTGTCATTGCCATTCACGGAGCTCTTAAACCAGCTGTAATTGAACCAGGCATCGACATAAGCACCCTGTTGATTAATTTCATCCTCAAACCAAGTTGCATACATTCCCAGTCCATAACCGTCAGTTTTACCAATGGAACGCTGACCATTCACCACCGAATGAGAAATCGCTCTGGAGTGGGCATAACCGGCCATCAATCCTAAGTGCAACGCCTGTTGGTTTTCAGCATCCGTCCATGCTGCTATATCTCCTCCGATCTGGGAAATATATCGGTTAGAGCGAGTTTTGGTATTTCCCGAGGAATCTTGCCAAGAGTTGTATCGACCCACTTGTCTTAACCACAGACTTGTAGATTTTTTCTCTCCTGTGAAGAAGTCCGTATATTCAGTCTTACCGCCTCTGTCCAGCTGTCGCGTTACAAAGGATGTTTGTACGGATTCTTCATTTGCAATATAAGAACCTATCTCCGGACGAACCTGATCGTCTTCAGTTTTCAGGTACCAATGATTTGAATTCGCACCTTCTCCGCGTACTAAACGATATTCAAATGCGCCGGCGACTATTCGCCCTTCCTGGATAAAAGTACCGTCTGACTGTCCATCGACATGAATAAGTTCAATGCCTTTCGATGTCCTTCCGCCCATTGTCCCCATATTTGTGACAACCACTCTGGATGTCCCTGACGTACTTCCTCTGACAATGAGTTTATCCCCTGGGGAAGCAGGTCCGACGCATCAGAAATTAAACAAAGGACCACGATATGGGCCTCCTTTTAACGGGAGACCTTAGCTCAGGGTTCTGCTAGATGCGTATGCAATCGTTCATTGCAACCAACATATCCTCAATTTTATTCAGCCTCGCTCTAATCACCGGTTTGGAAGGCGCCTCTTTGCCCGTTGCTTCCTCCAAACGTGTTTGGATTTTTGTCGTGAAGTTAAGGGCGATCTTGTTAAGCAGTGTTCTTCCGGCCAGATACTGAGCGTTTGTGCACTGCAGCCGGTCCTGATTAAAAGCCATGTCTAACGCCCAATGGCCTTTGTTTTCAATTGTCCAGTGCTGACGAATGGCACGATGCAGAACCTGCTCCACATTCGGCGCATCGTACCTTAATGATGAGATGTAGTAACGGACCTGAGGCCCAAGAATTTCTCCGGTGTTTTTCTTCACCGTGTCAGTGACGGCTTCCACGATTGATCCTTCATCGAGGCCAACCCATTTATTAAGAATTTCTTCCGGTAAAAGAGTTCCCGGAAGAACTCGAGTTTTTCTTTTCGTAATTTTGCCGCCTTGGTCTGTTACTGAGGGCCGCGCAGTTTTGTACTCATGGGTTCCCAGTTCGAAGAATCCGCGCACCTGTTCATACGTAAGATCCTGATTAGCCTTTAGAGCCAGACAGTAGTCGGCCTTCTCGGCAATGATCTTCGCGGCGAACTCAGTTTGTGTATTTAAAGCATCTGCTGTGACGATTGCCCCTCGAATGTCTAAGGTGTCGATGAGCTTTGAGGCATGAGTAATTTCGTTGTTCTTTTCTCCGATGACTTGCTGAGCCAGAATCAACTCGTTGTCTGCATCCATGATATTTAAAACATACGGGGAGTGCTGAGAAGAATTCCGGGAAGCTCTGACAACCTGCCCGTCGACAGCAATTACCGGGTGGGACAGTCTGCTGTGCAGCATCTCTACGAAGCGTTCGATCAGAGCAGCATTCTTATCTTTGCCGATAATCATCGTGATGCGCCTGACGGTATCGTGAGATATTTCCTCATCAGGAAAGTTGGGGAAGGTCTTGCTCAGCAAGGGTCGGCATTGATGCCAGAATTCGGCAATTTCCGTGCAGGAAGTTTTGCCTTGCATCGCGGCAAGAAGAATGACGCAAAAGACAATATCCAATGGATAAACGATCCGTCCGGGATCTCTGGGATCGATCACTTTTTGGGCCGGTGCGGCGATCTTAGCGGCTTGTAGTGAACCTTTTCTTCTGCGCGGTTCCAGAGGAACCAATTTTTCCAAGTCAGTTTCACCGGGCGGAAGCTTTCCCAAAGTCTCGGTCGAGATTCTTCTGCTGTTTTTAATCTTTGGATCGTAAACGCTGACGACTCTTTGAACATAAGTCCAGCCGTCTTTTCGTTTCGCACGAATGATAGAAGTGTGCTCTTTTGGGTTATCAGATCTTGGTCTTGGCATGGAAATCACCTAACATGATACTTAATATTATACTATTCACCACGATAAAAAGCAAGCACTTTATCCAATAAATTCATGCAATTATCAGAAATTTCCGCAGAGATTATTAAGATTTTTTATTAATATGATGCGTCGGATCTGCTGGGGAAGAATCACCTTCTAAATATCCCTTAAAATTAATTAAGCCGTTGTTACCGATATAATTTCCTTCCACTAAAAAAACGGAAGGCCCACTGTCCTGTGTACCGATATTCAATGTTCCGGCATGAACTAAGTCTCCTTTTAAGACAGCAAATCCGCTTAAAGTTCCATTCTGGCCGATTACAACAGAACTGCTATTGCTAGTCACGACAGAATCCGGCGTGCCCAGGTGTAACTCCCCTTCGTTGATTTCTGTTTTTCCGTTCCAAAGTGTGTCATTGGTAATCGAGAGTGTTCCATGCCCTTCCTTACGCACGGAGCCGCTTCCGGTAATATCATTCGATAATGTCCAGTCGCCCGAATTGTTGATGATTAGATAACCGTTATTCGAAACAGCCGCTTTACCCAGATTCGAGGCGTTGGACACAGTAAGTTCAGACTTAGGATCGATTTGGATATCGCCTTCGAAGCCGCTGTTATCCGCCGTGAGGGCTAAATTACTGCTGAACAGATTCAATCGCCCCATTCCTGACAACTGATTTTGAATAGGACCGTCATTGACACCATTCAAATTTAATTCACCATCAAGCTCAATCGTCCCGTCTCCCAGACCGGAAGAAGACTTCATATTAACTTTGGCTTCCGTAAACAGAACATTATTCGTATGAAGATTTGGGTTTGGGGCTTCAATATCCAAAGTTCCGCTTTCCACCGTCAATGTCCCGCTTCCCGTTAAGGTATCTGCAGACACGATCTGACCGCCTTCACAAATTGTTAATTGAGACGACTTTTGATCAAGACCGTCATCGGATTCCTTTGGTTCACCGAAATGAAGTTTTGCATTCTCTCCGGCGCTCAGACGGCCGACAGTCTGAGAGGTATTTGCCAGATCCAGAGTTGCGTTTTCTTCCAGAAGAACTTCCGAAGTGCTTCCCAACGCCGAATCAGCTAATAATTTTAGAGTACTGTCGGGGTTAACAAATGTTTTCCCCGTATAGTCGTTATTGGGGTTCGACAAAGAGATATAACCGTTAGGCGCGTCAATTCGTAAATCACCGTCTCCGGTTACTTTTGCTCTCAGATCCTTTGCCCCTGAGACTGTAGATTCCGATGGGACTAACGTCAGAGCATTATCATCTTTTCCAAGCAGCTGAACCTCGTTTAACCCATAGGTTAAATAGAGACCGTTGGATTCTTTAGCCGAGTCGAGTGTCGACAGCTGAAAGCCATACAATCCTTTCGCAACTTCAGTCTCAGGACTTCCCTGTAAGATCGAAACTGTTTTTACAGAGTTTGAAAGGCTTCCTCCCTCACTCGGTGAAAGAGCTGACTGCCCATTTACTAATAATTCAATTCCTCCGGCATAGCCATTAACCACATCTTTATTTTCATCCTTCAATTGAATCAATGGAATCCTCGGAACTGTGTCAATGTAATCATCGTGTTCCATAATTGCATTATTCGATTCTCTATCAGGAATTTCAGGAGCTGTAATTTGATCGCCCATCTTTACCTTAACAGTCCCAGTCGAACTTACATCTAGGACACTTAGGGCGCCATCAATTAAAATCTGGGCCGACGATTCAGTATCGCTGAATTGAATTTCTTTTTCAAAATCAATCGATCCGCCGGAAATCATTAAACTTTCAAGCGTTGCTGGATCACTAGTTCCGTCGGTCTTTAATTCCGCACCGTCTTTGACAACCACACCTAACGAACCTAAGTTATCTTCATGATTTAAAACGTAAAAAATATTGCCACCGTTCTTACCGTCCAAAACCATAGTACCTATAAAGTCTTGGTTGTTCTTAAGGTTGTTATCGAACTTAAATTCTTGATTGATGCCTTTTGCGTTTGGATCTGAATAAATCCATAACGTCCCTGCACTATCCTCGGTACTAGTCAAGATATTGTTATAAGTAAAGCCGTAGTCGGGAACAAAAATTTCAATATTTCCCCAATTCAACTCGGTCTTTCCGCTGCCCCAAAGTTCCTGGCTGGTGTGAGCCCCTTTATCCGAGCTTAATTTGCCTAAAACAAGCCAATCGCCCGTATAGCTGTTATTTTGGACAGAATTATTAGAAACCGTTGCATATCCGTGAACTACTGTGGTTCCATTGCCGGAGAGGAAATTGTCGATATAGGAATACTCTTCGTCAAACAAAAGATCCAACTTTCCGTTATTTTCTATTTTCGCTTCACCGAGGGCGTTGTTCTTAAAAACAGCAATATCAGAATCCGCACCAACTTCAATTGTTCCGTTAAAGTCCGAATTTTTTCCTGTAAGGGCAAAGGAACTGTTCTCTGCGTTCAGCTTGCCTGAACCGATAAGAGTATTGGCAAACTCATCGTAGGTGAGATAAGTCTCATAATGAAGCGGATTTCCGCCGCCAGAAGGTTTCTCAATGTTTTTCAACGTCAGTGTACCGTTGTCATGTACTTCGTTGTCACCAAGTCCCAAGACAGAATTGATTTCTACCGCTGCATCCGATTTGATTGAAGTCGAAGCATGGAAATCAGCATTAGCTCCTGAAATCTCTAACGTTCCTCCTTGGACAATTAAATTCCCGGATCCTTTTAATCCACCGGCTGAAACTGTTCCGCCCTCTTTGATCGTCAATTGAGACGAGTCTGCCATATCAACCTGTGCATCAGAGGCAACTGTTAATTTTCCAATTTCTTGAGAATGATCGTTAAGATTCAAAATAGCTCTTTCTGCTAAATTGACCTCCTTAGTTGCACCTAAAGCAGAATCAGCTCCAAGTTTTAACGTACTGTCGGACGTTACAAAAGTTCCGCCGGTATAGGTGTTCTCCGGATTAGACAAGGAAACGGTCTCTCCGACTGCAGAAATTTTAAGATCGCCGCTACCAACGACTTTGGCACTGAGGTCATTGGCTAAGGAGTTTTCTGGAAGTCCGGGGGTCGCATACAAAATAAGCGCTGAATCCCCCTGACCTAATAATTCAACTTGAGTCAGACCGTAGTTGAGATAAAGACCGCTCGCCTCTTCTTCCGATCCGCTTGTCGTCAGTTTCCAGTCATAGCCAGCGTTGGCAACATGAACTCCGTTTTGAATAACTTTGGAGGTCAATGCGTTAGAGAGAACTTTCCCGTTTTGATCTACCAAAGATAAACCTCCGCCGGATCCGATAATTTCTGCCCCTTTCGCGTTCACCAACATCATTGAGGTTTTTTGCAAACCGTCATCTTGCTCCATAAGCGGCAGTGTTTCCAACTCGCTTTCTGTCGTGGGTACAGCATTTATAAATCCGGCTGAAGTATCAATTCGAACAGTTCCTTCACCATCAGCGTTCAATTTCTTTGTAACTCGGATCGTCTTATTCGAAGTCGGGCTGCCGGTTTGAATGTCACCGATATTGAGTTCTCCTCCCGCAATATCAAGCTTACCTAACGTGAAAGTTTCCTTAGAGGAATCATCCCTGCCGACAGAGAGAACTGAGTTGTCGCTAACGCGGATTCCTGATGTCGATAACTCATCGCTATCAAGAATATAAACGACCTTCTTATTTTTTTCTCCCGCTAACTCCACCATGCCGGTAAACCCCGAAGTCGTGCCTTGTTGGATCTTGAAAGTAGGGGTATATAAATCTGTACCATTCCCGGAGCCAGAAAAATTCACTAAAAGCGTCCCCGATCCGGATAATGTATTGTCAAAGACAAATAAAGAACTGTTCGAGTTATTGGTCACAACCACCGATCCCTGAGGCTCAATGTTGACATTTCCCGTTCCCCATTGCGAGGAAGTAGTGAAGGACCTATCGACCGTTTTCAATTTACCTAAAACATCCCACTCACCGTGATAATCGGAAATGTCGGAACTTTTAACCGAAACCTCACCCGCAACCCGAATAACTCCGTCCCCGGAGATTTTGTTTTCGATCGGAGCGGCATCTGATTGAAACTGAAGATAAAGACCTTTCGAGGTATTACCTGCTTCAGTGTTAACTTCGATATTACTTTGGCCGGCTCCTGTAGGAGCGACAAGAACTAATGTACCGTCTGTTACAAGGGTTTTCCCAGTATAGGTGCTCTCAGCACTTCTTAGGACGTTGTAGCCGCCGAGGTTCTCAATCTGTCCATGACCGGTAATTTTGGGAACGAGCACGAAAGCCTGTTTCAGATCCACGGCATTATTATTTAGATAAACAGAAACACCGTCGGAACCTTCACTCTGATTCATCTTCAGCTCAGAGGCTAATATAGACTTAGCTTTATAATCCGATTCCCCGATAAAAAGCTGAACCTTTGAGTTATTTCCATCGGGTCTCAGTTCAATCACACCGTTTCCGGAACCTACATTCACAATTGAAAATCGACTGAACAGCAACGAAGTAGTGTTGTTATCAGACCCAATCACCTGAATATTCGCAGCTTTTACACCAGCTCCTTTGCTGTTGGCAATTTGGAAATAAGTCGTCGGTGCATCATTGGCACCTTGAAGAATAAAATCCCCACCGATTTCTGCGGCGGCCGTACCTATACTTGCATCAAAGAAAAGACCGTTCGGATCGAAGTTATTGTTTTTCGTTATATGATTGCTGAACGTAAAATCTTTACCAACTTTTAGACTGATTGGAACATTTTTACTGTTTGCAATGTAGAAACTTCCTTTATCGGAAATATTAACCGTCAGACCGCCTTTAACCTCTAAGATACCGTTGTACTGAGCACTTATTTTACTGTCTTCGGTCTCAGTGAAATTTCCTTCAACAGATATCTTCGTGTTGGTATTGGTATTTTTCCCATTAATCCACACATCCAAATTGGATGCATTGATATCCCCTTTGACAGTCAATGTAGAGTCACGGTTTGTCGTCCCGATAACATGGATAATGTTTGTTCCAGTTGCGGTGATAGATCCGACTGTCAGCGACCCTCCGCTGGAGATCGCCTTGGCATTTTGATAAGGGAAGTCAGGGCCTCCGACCTGCAAACGAACATGATTGCCTGTCAATTTAACATTAGATAAATCCAGCTGAACCCCGTCAACCCAAATAGCTCCAAGCTCAGTAAGGAAAAATTCATTGTAGGATGCTAGGTGTTTTCCAACATCTTGGAGAGTTGTTTCATTGACGATCTGAGGAACTGAAATTGTCTCGGTATTCGCGAGCGCGGAAGAAGACAGCAGAGACGCAGCAGAAACCGCCATCACGCAAAGTAATTTTTTCCTTAAATTAACAGTTTTTCTGTTACGAACTCTAGTCGTACTGGTTTTTGTCATAACACAACCCCAACCTATATAGAAATCGTCTTACTTACGATTCAGAAAATGTCTTGCAATTAAAATGATAGGGTGGCAATTGTCTGAGGTAATTGAAAAACTGTCTTTTTGGGGATGGCAAACAATGGTTGTTAGAAACAACAACTTCTCGATTAAAGCGAATAAATTAATTAAATACCCCCACATTCTCTCTAAATTTATTCCAACTTTTACTCTCAAAATGAGGTAAAAAAAGCCTCCCGGGCTTTGTCACCCGAGAGGCTTGTAAGATCAAACTAGTTGGTTCTTATTCTTCGAAGGCACCTTTAACGATAACTTCCGAATCTTTCATGACCTGACGCCCCTTCATGAAGAGGTGGAGCGGTTTAAGATCCTTATCCATCACTAAAAGGTCTGCGTCTTTACCGGCTTCGATCACGCCTTTATTACCCAAGCAAAGAGCCGTGGCAATAGTACGTGTCAAAGGCAGCAACGCTTTTTCAAGACCAATCTTACCGGCAAGTTCCTGAAGCATCTTCAGGTTGTCGGAGACTTTGCAAACCGTCAGACCGATCATTTCGCCGTTCTTATCGAAACGAGGCATCGAGCCGTGGCCGTCAGAAGAGAACGTAATACGATCGATCGGCGCACCTTCTTCCAAAGCCATCACAAAGGCATCTGCTGCAGAACCCATATAGTTGCCGCCGCTGGTTGTGATATCGATGTATCCGCCGGCTTTGGTAAATGCAATTGCCTGAGCAAAAACTTCAGGGTGACGGCCGACATGCGTCGGACGAATGTGCTTAATCGGCATTCCCATTTTTACGCATTCCATAAAAGCTGGGAAAGCGATGGGAAGGTCACCGAGGTGAACATGCAGATAAGAATCGTGTCCGCAGATCATGCCTCCGACGCGGCAGTCGGAAAGAACTCTTAAAACTTCCTGAGTTGTCGGGAAGGAGCAGCGATGGTCGCCCATTGCAATCTTCACACCCAAGCATTCGGGAATCGTCAAGAGGTCTTTACGGACGTCGCCGGTAACCGTTGTCGGAGGATAACGATAGTTGGAAGTCCACATCCAGCCGGTAGCACCTTCTTTGGTTAAGGCGCGAACCTTAGCCATCAGAGCTTCGATCGGACGGGTTTCGCTATCGGTTCCGGAAACACCGACAAAGGAAGTGATTCCGCCTTCCACGAGCTCGGAGAAGTTAAGCTCCGGAGCGCGTGTCAGGGGACCGCCTTCTCCGCCGCCGCCAGTCACGTGAATGTGCTGGTCGATAAGACCCGGCGTAACGATTGCGCCGTTTAGATCGATCACTTCCAGACCGGGAAGGTCGGCAGAGATTTCATCCTCCACAGCAATGATTTTGTCATTGACTGTCAGAATCTGTTTGATGCCCTTATGTTCAGGAGCGTACAGATCTGCATTTTTAAAGAGAATTGCGGTAGCCATTGATTACTAAATCCTTTGAAAGTTCGTCAGATTACGATCCCAGAACGACCAGGCGCATGACCCACAGAGAGAGCAAAGCGACGATCGGAGGAACGGCCATGATCTTGAACATATCGGAACCCTGGATGCCGATAACGCCAAGGCAGCGGCCCATGTACTGAACCTGAGAACCCATGAGGTAAATAGCGGGAATCACGATAGCGAGCTGTGTACCGTCAACAGCGCCTTTATCGAACAAGGCAACTGCCACACCGACACCGCCGCCCATGGACATCCACCCGCCGAGCAGAATCATGGCAGCTTCGCCTGGCAGACCGAAGATGGCCATAACCGGTCCGAGGCATGTACCGATGAAGTCCAAAGCGCCGGAGATGTTCAGCATTTTGATGATCACGAAAGCCATCAAAACGTTAGGAATCGTGGAGTGTGTAGCAATGTTCCAACCCTGAAATGCACCGTTGACGAATACGTCGGTGATCATCATTTTTTTAGATGTAGTAGCCATTTCGTATTCTCCTTATTAAGCGCTCTTCTTAAGGTTAATCTTTCCGCCCATCTGGATGACGCGCATGATGTTGGCAGCGAGGATCTTGCCGAGGAACAGAATACCCAAGCAAGCACCGATGCTGACCGGAACTGCAGGCTTGCCGTCAGCAGCAAGCAGCGTGAACAGAACCGCGCCAGAAGAGAGGAAGTTAGTGATGAGAGCGTCGGCTGTCATCTGGAAAGTAGCAAAGTTATTCAGCTCTTTAGCTGTCAAAACATTGTCATCTTTGAGCTGGCGAGTCAGAGCCGCGCCGCCGTCAGTAGACTGCAGAGAAGCGATCAGAGCGAGACCAGCACCGCCGGGAACGCCGATCAACGGACGAAGAATCGGAGTAAGCATCTGGCGAGCAGCTTTCAGAGCACCGTAGTGGTCGAAAACAGTGATCATCGCAAGAGCGAACATAACTGTCGGGACCAGTGTCAAAGCAAACATGAAGCCGTCGATAGCACCGGAACCGCCTTTACCGCGGAAGTTGGCCATCGCGGTGTGAATGCCGTCAGCGTTCTGAGAAACAGCTGTGACAACCTTACCGAAGGAGCCGTTGATTGTGGTGAAGTCGAAAATGCCCCACCATTGGTTTGTAGCGCAGACACCGGAGAAGAAAACGCAAGCCATAATCAGGGAAATGTAATTTCCGATGGTGACTTTCTTTTCTTTGTCATCTGCCAACTCAGGTTTTTTATCGTTGAGGTTAGAAGAAGCCATAGGACTATCCTTAAAAGTAACAAACAAAGCAAATTTCGTTTTTTGAATGTGCTTATCTACGGCCCCAGACTCTCTTAAAGCCCTTTTATCACCGTGCGATAAGCCGTTTTTCTCATCCGAAAAACAAAAAGCATGTCCGCGAGGTTTTCGCGTGACCACATTATGATAGGATTTTTACGATGTAAATATTCAGCTTACCCTGAAATCCGTATTCAAATATGGTGTTAATACTGACAAGAAATAAGGCGATTTACGTTTTTTACATTTGCGTTAGCGGGAAATTTTTTCGCAAATATAAACATTTTTTTCAAACATACAGCAACAAATCAAGTCTTATTTTGGTTTTTAATGAAAAAATATTCGAACGAACTGGCGTAGGGTGAAAAATTAAACCTATTCCAACCTAAAACGCCACTGTTACTAAATTACAACAACTAAAAATAGTTTCCTTGTCGCTCTTGCAAAGTATTCTGATTTTTGAACCTACTACCCAACTTAATACTGTTTGAGATTCGAAGAACCACTGCAAATCTAAAATTTCTCTCGCCAGTCCGAATAGCTTCTCACTAGGCCTTACCGGAGGATTTTTCGGAAGAAATTTTTAGCAGAGGCTGCATGTTTTTCAACATTATTTTTAATGATATTGTCCCGATCTTCGTTGTGATGGCATTAGGTTATGCCGGCGCGAAGATGAATGCTTTCACGCCGAGTCAAACCCAGGCACTCAACAAAGTTGTTTTGAACTTCGCTTTGCCGGCCGCACTTTTTGTCTCTATTACTAAAGCAACCCGCGAGATGCTTTTCGAAGATCTCACGCTGACGCTCGTCTCATTAATCGGTATCGTCGCCCTCTTCTTCGTTTGCTATTGGGTTTGCAGAAAGGTCTTCCATCACACAGCTGCCGAAGCCGCAGTCTGCGGTCTGACCGCGGGCTCCCCGACTATCGGCTTCTTAGGCTTCGCTGTCCTTGATCCGATTTACGGAGCAACCACTCAGACGGGATTGGTAGTTGCAATCGTAGCAATCGTTGCAAATGCCGTGATTATTCCGATCGGCATGTACTTGATGAGCTTAGCCGGGGCTATGGGATCCGGAAACGGCTCTTCTTCCGGAACCGGCTCTGCCATTTTAAATGCCCTCAAGCAACCGGTCGTTTGGTGTCCGACGCTTGCGGTCGTAATTGTCTTATTAGGGATCAAGCTTCCGATCGCGGTCTATCCTTCCTTTGACCTGATTGCCCACGCCAATTCCGGTGTTGCCGTTTTTGCAGCAGGTTTGGCTTTGGCTACAGTGAAATTCAGCGTCAACACTGAAATTCTTTGGAACGCTATATTCCGTGTATTCATTACTCCGCTCTGCATCGCCATTGCGGCTATCCTCTGCGGTCTCAGCGAAGAAAAGCTTTCGATGCTGACGATGGCCTGTGCTCTTCCGCCGGCTTTCTCCGGCATCATCATCGGTTCTCGGTATAACGTTTACGTTCAGGACGGCGCTTCTATTTTGGCTGTCAGTACGCTGATGTTTGCTTTCGCAGCTCCTTTCTGGATTTGGTTCTGCCCGATCTTACAAAGCTGGCTCTAAGATCCTTTGGGGCATAGAAAAAGAGCGGAGGAATCAAATCCTTGTCGCTCTTTTCTTTTTGACCTTCCAAATTAATTAAGGCAGTTTGTCATAGACTTCATCGGTCACCGGTTCTAACCATTCATTAGAGGTGCCTTCTCCCGGGACTTCAAGAGATAAGTGCTGGAACCAACTGTCTTTTGCTGCACCGTGCCAATGTTTAACATTAGGCGGAATATTGAAGACTTCGCCGCCTTTCAATTCATGAGCCGGTTCGCCTTCCAGTTGTACCCAGCCTCTGCCGTAAACACAAATCAGCATCTGACCGCCGCCTTTTTGGGCATGATGGATATGCCAGTTGTTGCGGCATCTCGGTTCAAAAGTAACGTTATAAGTCGGAACTTGTTCCGTTGTTAACGGAGCTAGCCAGCTTTGACCGATGAAATATTTAGCGTAAGCGTCATTGGGTTTCCCAACCGGAAAATCACTAAGTTTTGGAACTTCCTTCATAAAACCACCAACATTTGCTTCGGCGAAAGTCTTAGGGCCCCGCCTCTATTTTTAAATTCAATGTAGAAATAATAAATCTTAAAAAGTTATATAGAATTAAGATCTATGCGATCTATGCATAAGTATTGATTCAGTTGCAATTTTTCGTTCAATAGTTTCTGTAAATAATTATCGATATCATTTCTGTGATTTGAGATAATTGCCTCAAAAGAATCAACCTCGTCCGGAGATTAGTCATGCCGTCTTTTGAAACCGGTGTCCGACTGCTTAAAAATATCCTTATTAAGAAGAGAAGCTATTCCGCATTCTTTGCGGATGAAACCGACGCGCTCCACAAAGCCTTTCCTGCTAAAGCTACGGTTCATGCAGGACCGTTTGGCATTCCGATGCTTTGGAATTCGGCTAGAAACTTCCTAGAAAAGAAGTCTTTTAAACCCAGACAAACGGACGGAATTGCTTACGTTCACATTCCTTTCTGTGAAAGCCGGTGCCTTTTCTGCATGTTTTATCAGAATCCATATGCTTCGGAAGCAGCGGATGCTTACACGAATACGCTTATAAAAGAGTTTGAGCTCTGGAATCAACGAGCTGCTCAGAATTCTGCACCGATTAAGGCGTTGTATTTCGGCGGAGGCACACCGACCGCACTTGAGCCTCACAACATTAAAAAGATCCTAGACGCTGTTAGAACGAATCTTCCGCTCGCCGAAGACTGCGAAATTACCTTCGAGGGCAGACTTCACGGACTAACTGATGAGAAGCTCTCCGCCTGCGTAGAAGGAGGCGTCAACCGACTCTCTATAGGAGTTCAGACATTCAACGCCGATATCCGAAAAGAAATGCAGCGCCTCGATTCCCCTGAATATATTATTCGTCGACTCGAGAAAATCTCCGCCATCGGCAATCTTGCCGTAGTGATCGACCTCCTCTTCGGCTTCCCGGGACAAAAAGGAAAAGTCTGGACAGACGATTTAAAGATCGCTTCCGAGCTTCCTATTGACGGAGTCGACTGCTACCAGCTGAATGTCTTTGAGAAATCGCCGCTCAACACGCGCATCAAATCCGGTCTTTTTGATCCGGCAGCGACGCTTGCTGAAGCGGCCGACATGTATGCAGAAAGCGTTGAGCATTTTTCTTCGCATCCAAATTGGCATCGTCTTACCAATACTCATTGGGCCAGAACGCCGCTTGAAAGGAATCTCTACAACCGTTTAGCAAAAGGTCCGAGTGACTGCCTTCCCTTCGGCTGCGGAGCCGGTGGAAAACTTTTCGGTTACAGCTGGATGCAGGAGCGTAAACTTGCCAAATGGTCGGAAATGGTTGAGAAAGGACTCAAGCCGGTCTTTGTCATGATGAAACCTCAGGAACACTGGCACTTGATGAGAACTTTGGCGAGCAGCGTGGAATCTGGCCCCTTCAATTTGAAAGAAATCGGTGACAACTTCAGCGTCGATATTGAAAAGCCGCTAAAACCCGTCATGGACCAATGGATTAAAGCCGGCCTTCTTGAAAAGTCGGGAGACATCTATTCTCCGACTGTTGCCGGTCAGTTTTGGTATGTGACCATGGCTCAGCTCGCTACGGAAGCGCTGACCATGGCCATTGCAAAAGAAGATTCTTTCAAAGCGGATCCGATTACGCAAAGCGTATATTCACCCAACCAAGCCGAAGCGTGGTTAAAAACTATCAACAAGCGCGAAGAATAACAGAAGGAAAACGTTTAGGTATTTGAAAGAATTTGTATTTTCAAAAGAGTTGAAATAAGATAACGTTTCATTTCAAAAAGGAGTAAAAATGACGGCACCTCTCGGCAATGTTAAAGCCTCGGTCCCCCCTGAGCAGTTAAAGGCAAAAATGAATCCCGGCGATGTTTCTTTCCTCGGATTCGAACGCAAAGATAACGTTTTCACCGTTACTTTTGCTTGGATTGACATGATTGGCGGCCATCACGAGCACACTTTCGCTCGCGGTGACATCTTCGCAGACTTCAACAAAGTCCTGAAGGTCTTCACTGACGGCGGTCTGCCTATCGACCCGGCCAAAGCTGACGACTTCCATATGCGTCTCTGCCAGCTCTCTACCGTTATGGTTCAGGAGCAGGCTCCGGCCGCAAAAGCAGAAGCCAAAAAAGAAGAAGCTCCTGCTAAGTAATGCATTGAACACTTAATCGTGTTTAGAGATTGCCGCTTTACGCGGCAATTTCTTTTTGTACTTGAAGTTTTCTTCAAATTCCTTCGAAAACCGCTAAATCTTTGTGAGCATTTACCCGCAAAAAAACAATTGCTCCTGCCGCAATCCGTTTTCACATTGTGCATCGATTAAAATTTTAGAATCGTATCTAAAATAAGACCCGAAGGAGTTCCAAAGAGATGCTTGAACAGCTCGTGACGCGAAGAAAACTGATCCTCTTAGCTTCAGTTTCCTCCCTGCTTTCCGGCTGCTCGATGTTCTCTTCTGACCGTTATAGCTATCAACCGGTCTCCTATGACAACTCAGAAGGATCAAAAGTCCTCAGAACCGCAATGAGTCAGTACGGAGCTAAATATAAATACGGGAAAGCTTCTCCCTCGGACGGTTTCGACTGTTCGGGTCTCATTTTCTGGGCTTACGGCAAACATGGAATTACCGTTCCCCGCCACACCGCCGCTCAATCAAAAGCAGGCAAATGGGTGGCTGCCCGCAACGCCCGGCAAGGCGATATTGTTGTTTTCAGGATCGGCCGAAGACTTCACACGGGCTTAGTCGCCGACAAAGGACGCTTCCTTCACGCACCCTCTTCCGGCGGTTACGTTCGAATGGAAAGTCTCTCGGGCGTCTATTGGAAGAACAAGATCGTCGGATACCGAAGAATCGTGTAAAGCAAACGATATTATTCATAAAAACCACATCGTTACATAGGTAATTAAAAGAATGCGCAGTGACAAAATAAAAGTTGGTCCTCAGGCCGCTCCCCACCGCTCCCTTCTCTATGCTCTGGGATTAACCGATGAAGAACTCAAGAAACCTCTCATCGGTATCGTGAGTTCCCAGAACGACATCGTTCCGGGACATATGAACCTGGACAAGATCGTTGACGCCGTTAAACAAGGCGTTGCCCTTGCCGGCGGTGTTCCTATCGTCTTCCCCGCTATTGCCGTTTGCGACGGTATCGCCATGGGACACGAAGGCATGAAATATTCTCTCGTCAGCCGTGAACTGATCGCTGACAGTACCGAAGCGATGGCTATTGCACATGCTTTTGACGCTTTGGTCATGGTTCCGAACTGCGACAAGAACGTTCCGGGCCTTTTGATGGCTGCTGCTCGTTTGAATATTCCGACTATTCTTGTTTCCGGCGGCGCAATGAGCGCCGGCATCATCGGTAAGAAGAAACTCTCTCTTGTCTCCGCCTTCGAAGGGGTCGGCGCATACAAGGCAGGAAAGATTGATGCCAAGAAACTGACGGAAATCGAACAGAAATGCTGCCCGTCCTGCGGCTCCTGCTCCGGCATGTTTACCGCAAACTCTATGAATTGCCTGACTGAAGTTTTGGGCATGGGACTTCCGGGCAACGGCACGATTCCCGCTGTTCAAAGTGCTCGTATCCGTCTTGCAAAACAGGCCGGCATGAAGGTGATGGAACTTCTTGAAAAGAATATCCGTCCTCGCGACATCATGACTTACGATGCTTTCCTCAACGCCATGACCGTCGATATGGCTTTAGGATGCTCTACGAACTCCATGTTGCATCTGCCTGCTATCGCTCATGAATGCGGCTACAAGCTCGACATGCACTTGGCAAACGAAATCTCGGAAAAAACTCCGAACCTCTGCCATCTTTCTCCTGCCGGTCCTCACTTTATTGAAGAGCTCAATGAAGCCGGCGGCATTCCTGCAGTGATGAAAGAGCTCGACAAGAAAGGACTTCTCAAGACCGACTTGATGACGGTTACCGGCAAGACAGTTGCCGAAAACATTGCTGATGCAGAAAACAAGGACGAAGAGATCATTCGTCCGATCGACAAACCCTACAGCGAAACCGGCGGTATTGCCGCCCTCTTCGGCAACCTCGCTCCTGAAGGTTCCGTTGTGAAGCGTTCTGCTGTTGCTCCTGAAATGCTTGTCCATAAAGGACCGGCTCGTGTCTTCGATTCTGAAGAAGAAGCCATTGCAGCTATTTGGGGCGGAAAAATCAAAGACGGCGATGTCGTTGTCATTCGCTACGAGGGTCCGAAGGGCGGCCCCGGCATGCGCGAAATGCTTTCTCCGACTTCCGCCATCATGGGCGCCGGCTTAGGTTCTACCGTTGCTTTGATTACCGACGGCCGCTTCTCCGGAGCCAGCCGCGGTGCAGCTATCGGCCACGTTTCTCCTGAAGCAGCACTGGGCGGTCCCATCGGCCTGATTGAAGAAGGCGACATCATTTCCATCAACATCCCTGAACACAAGCTTGACCTTGAAGTCTCGAATGAAGTTTTGGAAGAACGCCGTAAGAACTGGAAGCCTCGTCAGCCGAAGATCACAACCGGCTACTTAGCGAGATACGCCAAGCTTGTTTCTTCCGGCACTTCCGGAGCTGTTTTAAGCTAATCAAGTGATTCGGACCGGCGCTTTAAGCGCCGGTTCTTCTTTTTGCGGCCGCTGGAAAAGCATGTTAGTTCTTTCGGCCTTTGATTTTCCTGTAGTAAATCTTTAATAACCAAAACTCAGGAAATTCGTTAAAATTCCCTGAGCCTCAAGCATTCTTCAATTTTTACTTTTTCAAACTCGTGTAGTAATAGCTTCCGAGAAATGATTTCCGCTGTCCTTGTCTACTGTCTTTTAGCCGTTGGCGTCTGACGCTATTCCAAGGTTGAGACGGAAATTCAAGACAACCCATTCACTGATTATTACTTGCGAGTTAGGCTTTTAAGAACACTTCTGCTGTTTTTTCGTGGCAGTAGCCTGCAGCTAAACACAGCTGAAGAAGCACTCTTGCCTTCTGAGGATTCAAAGTTCCGGCGTTGATCATGCCGGCTTCTGTCCATTCAGGTGAAGAATCAACCACCTCACCGCTTCCGCAGCGGGACGCACGAACTACCGGAATTCCTTCTTCCAAGGCCTTCTCAAGTTCAGGCAAATCTTTGCAATGGATGGAACCGTTGCCCATACCGGCATAAATAATACCTTTAGCGCCCGATTGAATGGCCGCCTTGATCAAACGACCGTCGCCGTTTGAATGAGCGTAAATGATGTCGACAATCGGAAGATGTTTGTGATCAGATAGAAGCTCAGAGGTAAATGGAGTTTTGAGCGTATGCGGACGGGTGCTTTCTTTAAAGAAGGAAACTCTTCCGCCGGTGATAAAACCAAGTGCTCCTAAACGCGGAGATGCAAATGTATCGCAGTTGGTTGTATTGGTCTTTATAACATCTCTGGCACCGTGAATTTCATCATTCAAGACAACCAAAACACCTTTGCCTTTAGCCTCCGGAGTAGTCGCCACTTTCGCCGCGTTCAGAAGATTCATAGGGCCGTCGGCAGAAATCGAGGTTGCCGGTCTCATGGAACCAACGAGAACAACAGGCTTCTCGCTCTTCAAAACTTGATTGAGCATGAAAGCCGTTTCTTCCAAAGTGTCTGTACCGTGCGTAATAACAACACCGACAACTTCGGGGGCTTTCAGCTGACTCTCTGTTTCTTTAACCAAGCACGCCCAAATTTCATCCGTCATATCTTCAGAGCCGATATTGGACACTTGGACAGAGGTAAGGTTGGCGATGTCTTCTAACCCGGGAACAGAGGCTAAAAGATCTTCAACAGTAGCTGAGCCCGGAACATAACCGGTCGTTGCAGAGGCAGATCCGGCTTTTCCGGCAATCGTACCGCCGGTGCCGAGGATGGCGATGGTGGGGAGGTCTTCTTTCATTTTTCTTTCAGGTAAAAAAGACGCTGCCGAAGCAGCGTCACTATTCAACGAAATGAATTATTTCTGATTTTCAGGTTTCAAAACTGCCAGGCCGTTCATATACGGACGGAGAACTTCAGGAACCGTGACGGAACCGTCAGCGTTCTGGTAGTTTTCCAAAACGGCAACGAGCGTTCTGCCCACGGCCAAGCCTGAGCCGTTCAGTGTATGAACGTATTCAGTCTTGCCCTGGGCATTCTTGAAGCGAGTCTGCATACGGCGAGCCTGGAAGGCTTCGCAGTTAGAAACAGAGCTGATTTCGCGATAGGTGTTCTGAGCCGGAATCCAAACTTCCAAGTCATAAGTCTTTGCAGAACCGAAGCCCATGTCGCCGGTGCAAAGCGTAATAACACGATACGGAAGTCCGAGTTTCTGCAGGATGCCTTCAGCGCAGACAACCATTTCTTCAAGGTGCTTGTAACTTTCTTCCGGTTTGACGATACGAACCATTTCGACTTTTTCGAACTGGTGTTGACGGATCATTCCGCGTGTGTCTTTACCGTAAGAGCCGGCTTCTGAACGGAAGCAAGGAGTCTGAGCAGTAATCTTGATCGGCAGATCGCTTTCTTTAAGCATCTGGCCGCGAACGGAGTTCGTCAGAGTTACTTCGGAAGTCGGAATGAGATAAAAGATTTCGCCCTCGCCTTCCTGACCGCCCTTCTTAGCAGCAAACAGGTCTTCTTCAAACTTCGGAAGCTGGCCGGTACCGATCAGCGTCTCCTGATTGGCAATGTACGGTGTGTAGCACTCTGTATAGCCGTTTTCCTGAGTATGAGTGTCGAGCATGAACTGGGCTAAAGCTCTGTGGAGACGAGCAACCTGGCCCTTCATGAAGCAGAAGCGTGTACCGGCAAGCTTAGCGCCGACGTCAAAGTCAAGGCCCAAGGGACCACCGACATCAACGTGATCCTTGATTTCAAAATCGAATTCGCGCGGTGTCCCCCAGCGGCGAACTTCAACGTTTTCGGTTTCATCTTTACCGACAGGAACGGAAGGATCAGGAAGATTCGGAATCGTTAACAGAAGATCATTCAGAGCTTTTTTAACAGCAGCATTTTTGCCTTCCAAAGCGGCCAAACCTTCAGCAATAGCTGCGCCTTCCTTCAGAAGTTCCGTAGCGTCTTGACCGGCCTTTTTAGCAGCTCCGATTTTCTTAGCAACTTGGTTGCGGCGAGCCTGAAGTTCTTCCGTTTCAGTCTGAATCGCTTTACGTTCGCCTTCTAAAGCTTCGTATTTTTCGGTAGGAAATTGAAATTTACGAGTTGCCAAGCGAGCGACAACTTCGGGCAAATTCTTGCGAAGAAGATTTGAATCAAGCATGTAATTTCTCTTCTAGATTGATTGAATTGTTTGATTGTACGCTATCAGGACACTTCCTCACATGAACTATGCGTAACGGCTTAGAAGTTATTCTAAGAACCTTTTTTCTCCGTTTGAAAATGCTGGCTTGAACCGTTAACCGGGAGCCTAATTTGGATATTTCTTCAATCGGCTTCCAAAATGGGCAAAAAATAAATTCCTATTTTTCGTTTTTTTTATTTTTCGATCCTAAAATATCCTCATGTTCAGAGAGAGCTTCTTCGCACTTGAAGCTCGAGAACATAGTTAATCACCCAAAAGGTATTATCAAATGAACACACGGACAGCAATATTTAAGTTAGAAGCACTGCTAAGTGTTTCTTGTTGTCCTTGTTGCCAGCGAATGTGTTGATTTAATTAAGCACACGCTTATCGTTTTTTTTTCATACCAATCGCTCAATTCCCTATGGTTCTGTTTGAGCCACATCAGGGGGTTATGTAATCCAAAAGGTGTCTTTATGCTTCGTAGAAATATTTTATTAACTTCTCTTGCAGTATTAATACCAAACTTTGTTTTGGCCTCTGAACAGACCAAAACACTTAAGATCGGTGTGACTGCAGGCCTCCACGCACAAATTCTTGAACAAGTTCTTCCGATAGCTAAGAAAAACGGTCTCAATATCAAAATAGTTGAGTTCCAAGATTATGTACAGCCAAATGCCGCTCTGGCTGCAGGTGATCTGGATGTAAATATTTTTCAGACCAAGCCTTTTTTAGACGCGGCGAACCGAGATAGAGGCTATGACCTCGTACCAGTCGGCGAAACTATAACTTTCCCGATGGCTTTTTATTCTAAAAAATATTCTAACTTAAGCGACCTTCCTAATAAATCAACACTGGGAATCCCAAATGATCCTTCCCAAGGCGGTCGCGCTTTAATCCTTCTTGCTTCTCAGGGACTTATTAAACTTAAAGACAGCAAAAACCTTCTTTCGAGTCCCCTCGATATTGTCAGCAATCCTCATCATTACAACATAATTGAGCTTGAAGCAGCTCAGCTTCCCCATTCCCTTTCTGACTTGGACGCTGCTGCCATCAATGGCAATTACGCTTCAGCCGCAGGCCTGAATCCAAGCAAAGACGGAATTCTTATCGAAGATCCGAACGGCCCCTATGTTAATCACATCGTGGTTCGAGCACAGGATAAAAATCAACCTTGGGTAAAACCGTTGATTCAGTCTTATCAACAACCCCAAATTCACGACTTTATATTGAAAACTTTCAAAGGCGCCGTTATTCCGGCTTTTTAATAAATCATTTTTTATCATCCACTTGTTTATAAAGGAATCAAAAATGGCTATTCGTCAATCCATTAAAGAACTTATCGGCAACACACCGCTTGTCCAACTGAACCGTTACGCCGCCAAACGCGGTCTGGGTGCAAACATCCTTGCCAAAATTGAATATTTCAATCCTGCCGGATCCGTAAAAGACCGCGTCGGTTTTGCCATGCTTGATGCTGCTGAAAAAGCCGGCAAACTCAACAGCAAAACCGTCATCATTGAACCGACCAGCGGAAACACCGGTATCGGTTTGGCCGCTGCGGCCGCCGCAAGAGGACTTCGCATCATTCTGACGATGCCAGAAACCATGAGTGTCGAACGCCGCAACCTTCTTAAAGCTTACGGGGCCGAGCTGGTCTTAACAGACGGCAAGAAAGGCATGAAAGGCGCTATTACCAAAGCTGAAGAGCTGGCTAAAGAAAACCCCAACAGCTTTATTCCCGGACAGTTTGTAAACCCGGTCAACCCGGAAACGCATTTCAAGACAACAGGTCCAGAAATTTGGAAGGATACGGAAGGAAAAGTTGATATTTTCGTGGCTGGGGTGGGCACAGGCGGTACCATTACCGGAGTTGGCAAGTATCTCAAATCTCAAAATCCGAACATTAAGATTTATGCGGTCGAACCGGATACTTCCGCGGTCCTGAGCGGAGAACCCTCCGGTCCTCATAAGCTGCAAGGCATCGGCGCAGGCTTCATTCCCGACACGCTTGATACAAAAATTATCGATGAGATTATTAAGATCGGCGCTCAAGAAGCTTATGAAGCCGGCAAGGCACTTCCCAAAGAAGAAGGTTTCTTGGTCGGCATTTCTGCCGGCGCCGCTTTAGCCGCCGCAACACAGCTTGCCAAACTGCCTGAAAATAAAGGCAAGAATATAGTTGTTCTGCTTCCGGACAGCGGAGATCGTTACCTCTCAAGCGAAATGTTCGCTTAATTAAGACTTGAGCCTCGCTTTGCGAGGCTCACTTATTTTTATTCGGTGTGAATGTTCGGGTCAGGTTCGCTGGCCTGTTTCGTTCCGACACTTCTGCCTTTTGGCATATCGCCGCTTCTTCTGACCTCCTCGTTCAACGCATGAAGCTGAGCGAGTTTCTCGCCGATCTTGATTTCCAGGCCTCTGGGCGAAGGTTTGTAAACCCGAATCTCGTCCATATCATCCGGAAAGTATTTAACGCCGGCGGCAAAGGATCCGGGTTCATCCGGCGGATAACGATAACCGGCGCCGTTTCCGACTTTTTGCATGAGCTTTGTCGGAGCGTTGCGAATGTGCATCGGAACGGGACGAGTTCCGTCCTGCTTCACAAACGCCCTCATCTTATTAAATGCCTTGTAAACCGAGACTGACTTCGGAGCACAGGCCAAATACACAACCGCATTGGCTAGGGCTAACTCACCTTCCGGGGAGCCGAGTCTTTCGTAAATATCAACGGCATTGGTCGTGATCTCCATTCCGCGAGGATCAGCCAAGCCGATATCTTCGATCGACATCCGCATTAAGCGCCGTGCAATGTACAAGGGATCCACGCCGCCGTCGAGCATTCTGCACATCCAATACAGAGCCGCATCGGGATCTGATCCTCGAACGGATTTATGCAGAGCGGAAATTTGGTCATAAAAGTTATCACCGCCCTTATCAAATCGGCGAATCGTTGCAGGTAATGCTGCTCGAACGAACTTCTCATCAATGACTTTAATGCCTCGATCTTTTGCCATCGTGGCGGAAACTTCCAGAGCGTTCAGGAAGCGTCTGGCATCGCCGTCAGCAAGTCCGATGAGGATTTTCTCAGCTTCCTCGTTGACTTTTAAGCCGGGATATTCGCGCTCAAGGGCACGATGGAGCAGTTCTTTTAAGTCTTCTTCTTTGAGAGACTCAAGCACATAAACCGTCGAACGGGACAAGAGCGCTGAAATCACTTCGAAGCTTGGATTTTCTGTAGTTGCTCCGATGAAAGTAAAGAGTCCGCTCTCTACATGAGGCAGGAAAGCATCCTGCTGGCTCTTTGAAAAGCGATGTACTTCGTCCACAAAAACTACCGTTGAACGGCCGGTTTTTTCTCGATTGGCTGTGGCCTTTTCTACTGCATCACGAATATCTTTCACGCCGCCGAGAACGGCAGAAATCGAAATGAACGGAAGACCGAAAGCATCAGCCATCAAACGGGCAAGCGTGGTTTTGCCGACGCCGGGAGGTCCCCACAAAATCATGGAGTGCGGATGAGCATTTTCGAATGCACTTCTCAAAGGTTTTCCGGGACCGAGAAGATGCTTTTGCCCCACAACCTCGTCAATCGTTTTTGGACGAAGACGCTCCGCCAAAGGTGACGCTTGATCTTTAGGCGCAGCCTTGCGTGTCGCTTTAGCAGCTTCAGCTGCAGCGTTTTTAGAGGTGTCCGCCAAGTCCGGATTCCCAAAGAGATCTGTTTCCATGAAAAGCACTCAAAAATTCTTTGCGATATTTTCTGCTAATTTTGCAGATGTTGTCGAATGAAGCAAAGAAAACAGGAAGTCTTCAGCAAATCCTTTTTATAAGGCCTGCTCTAAGTCGTCCAAATCAAAGCCGAAACGAGATGCCCATAGTTTCCAGTCATCAGCCTTCTCAGCCCTTAACGTAGAGCTGATGATATTCATCAAATCATTGATTACACTATCTCCACTGTTTTTCATGTGTGTGCAGACATAGGTGTCGTTAGGTTTTCTATGCCAGCCGGACAATATTGGAAAGACCTCGCCTCTCTTTAACTCATCTAGGACAGAGCCGATTGAAACGTCCAAGGCTATTGCGTGCCCCATAAGCAATAGTGAACGACATGTCATTGCATCGGCATAAATTACTTTTGTGTAGTCCGGCAAGAAAAAAACTTGCTCCCCTTTCTGCAGTCGCCGAGAGAAACTTTGATTAGACGGATTTCTGATCACGATTGGATAATTTGGTAAATCTTCGATTTGATTAGGAAGCTGGTACTTCCTAACAAAACTTTTACTTGCCAATATCAGAAAACCGTTCGTCCGAATGTAATCTGCCCTGATTTCTTGTTTTCTCGGGTTGTAACCCATCTGTGCAATATCGACAGATCCGTCCATGAGACGACGGAGACCGTCGTCACAAAAGAATTCAAGTCGAAGCCCCGGTGTCCTCTCGGCATAATCCATCAGATTTGAAAGAACACTATCATTCCTTACATTCATTGGGAGGCAAATTCTGATAACTCTTCCGCCTACATGGCCTGATGAAGCTTCCGTTTGGATTTTTTGAATCGCTCTGAATGTCTCTTCATACACGGACAGCATTCTGAGTGCAGTAGGAACGAGAAGCTCAAAGTTTTTCGTGAGTTGGGCGGGACGCGTTGAGCGATCTAACAAATTGATGCCCGAGGATTCTTCGAAAGAAGAAATCAATTTCGAAGCCTGAGAAAGGCTCATACCAACTTGCACGCACGCTTTACCTAGAGATTTAGTGCGGTTACATGCAGCAATCAGCTTCCACAAAGACAGGCTGTCAATCCTAAGTTTCATGGTATTTTCAATCGGTCTTTTTCGTTAAGTTAACCGTACTTTTCAATTAAGACAAGATCTGGAATTTCGGTGTTCTAAAGACGGACCCTGTTGGTGAGCTTGGCCTGTCCTTTGGACTGGGCGCTTACATAACCCTCTTAATGACGGTGTTTTACGGGCACAGTTGATAAAAAGCACCCTGATCGAAAAACTACACATTCGGCTTTATTTTTCCGTCCAACGTTAAGAAAAATTCTTGCGGTTTATTTAAAGAAGAAAATTGCATCGGGGACAGCACCGCTCCGTAGGCTCCGGCATTACTGATTATGATGGAATCATCAGGTTCCATGCATGGCATTTCAATGTTTTCAGCAACAATATCGGAAGATGTGCAGAGATTGCCGACTAATGTAACGGTTTCTCTGCCGATGTTGTCTGTTAAGGGCTGAAATTCAAAAGCATTCTTACACGTAAACAAAGGCTCACATCCTATTGGATTTTTTTCTTTCGAGTAATGAGCCACGAGGCGTTCGATGGACGGGCGGACAAAGCCATTGAGTGTGTTCTGAAGTATTAGGTATGTAGTCCCGTGTGAGATTTTTTTGTCGAGCACTCGAGTTACATAACTTCCGCTGTCTCCGACAACAAACCGGCCTGTCTCAATGAGGAGTTCTGTATTGGGAAATTTATGTTTAAACTGCTTGAATTCCTCGGCAGCGGAAGCCCCTAACTTAACAAGATCCAGCGGCTTCTCTGTTTTTCCGTATGGAATGCCTAAGCCCGATCCCATATTGATAAATTTCAGAGATCCACAAAGATCACTAAACCGTTCAGCTAAAGCGATCATCTTTTCGTAATACCTCTTCAGCACCGAAGCATTCAGTTCTTGACTCTTCAAGTGAACATGTATTCCGACAATGTTAAGGTTTTGGTACTTCTCCTGTATTATGAATTTGGCTGCTTGTTCTTCATCTATGCCAAACTTTGACGCAACCCCGTTGTCCGCAAAGAAGGTAAAGTTCGGATTAAGACGAATTCCAACTTCCAAGGTTTCACTTCGCTCTTTTGCTAATTTGTTCAGCTGCTCTATCTCCAAAACGCTGTCAGCAATAATTACAGAATTGTCTATAGCGGCTCGTATATCTTCGAGAGTTTTTCCAGGGGCCGAATAGTAGATCTCTTCCTTCGAGAGCCCGCAGTCTCTGGCGAGAAGGACCTCACGCACACTTGCCGCGTCAGCTCCAAGTCCTTTTCCAAAGACACTTTTCAGGACGTTCTTATTGTTGTTGCACTTTACCGAATACAAAAACTTGATGTCAGCAAAGTTCGACTGGAGGCTTATTATGTTTTCTACTATCTTCCGTTCGTCATAGAGATAGAAACTTGCCGAAGTGTCGGCTAATTTCCGAATTATCTTTAGCAAATCCATTCTTAATGCACCCTTAACTTTCCGCGACAAAAAGCTGCCGGAGTAAAGAAACCTCGACAGCCCTGGTAAAGAAATTGTATTTTCTCAGTTATTAATTCGCCTGAAGAAGTTTCTGAGTTTCTCTCAGGAGATCAGCTGCTTGGTCTAAATACTTATGAGAGAGTTCCGGATTGTGGGCAACTTTCCCTCCGGGAGTAGCCCCTCTGTTTCCGTGGACATATTCTTTATAGTAAGAAGCCTTCGCATAGTTGAACTTAGCGGCTTCAATCGATTCCTTGGATAATTTTTGCTCTTTGATAGCTTTTTGCAGCAAAACAAATGTTTGGTCCAGGAGATCTGCTACAACTTTATCTTTAGCAGCAACCTTAGCCTGTGCAGCCTTCACAAAACCGACCATATCCTTAACGTTCTTTACAGAATCGTTTTTATGGCAAGTCAAGCAAAACTCCATGGAAGCTCGTGAATTCAGCGGCGTTTTTGAGGCGTTATGTGTTCTATAACTTGTAGTACCGAGACGGTCCTTAACGAACGGCATATGACAGTCGGCACATCCTACGTTCATACGATAGTGGATACTATCCATATAAAGTTCGGCGTCAGCATGATTTCCGTTGGCAATCAGGTAAATTCCGAGTTCCTTATCCACTTTTGCGTGAGCAGCAGGACTGGTTTCATAGACCTTTCCTTCGGGATACCTGACTCCTGCACTCATCGCATCCTCGAGTGTAGCCTTAATCATCCCGTCAGGATCCCAGCCGTAGCGATAAGCATATTTACCATTCTTCAGAGCATTTTCTGCAATGATAATTCGGGAATCAGACCAAGGGGCCAAGTTGTTATGACATTGGGCGCAGGCAGCTGCCTTCGGAGGGAGTTTGTCAAATAGAGCTTTGCCGAATAATGACGGGGTTAGGATCTGAGCTCCGACTGTATTTTTGGGATTCGTCATATCAGCGTGACAGGTTTCGCAGCTCCAAAAATCCGTTGGTCTAAGCATTTCGGCGTAATTTACAGACTTCTTTCCTTGGAAAACTTCATTCCCGTACTTCTTGTAAATGTCGTTGAAACGAACGGATTTGCAAGAAAAACAAGTTGCATTCAGGCCGCCTGCTTTTTGAGAAGCCGCTATTGACTTCATCAAATTGATGGCCATATTGCTATGACTGTAACCGAAATTTTTGTCGTCTAAATCGTCAATGTCATCCGCGCCGGCCAGAATAGAGTAGTATTCTAGGGGATAAGTGTTTTTCCAATCATTTATTTTTTCCGGTATCGGCGCTTGAGCCAAAGAGACTGCACCGTACAACATTGCAAATCCTGCGAGCGAATATTGGATTGTCTTGAGCATTTGTTCTTCCTTGGGTTCAAATAGGACACAAACAAAGTGTATGTTCGGTAAAAATTAAGGGAGAAACAAAAACGCTCTCTTACTTTCCAAAATGGAAACTAAAGACTGAATCCTCGTCAATTCGCTAGCAGAACGTCCTTCAAATACTTTCCTGTAACGCTGTCAGGATTTTCAGCCACTGCTTCGGGTGTTCCTTCTACCACAACTCGACCTCCCTCTGTTCCTCCCCAAGGACCCATATCAATGATGTAATCGCAGTTGGTGACGAGTTCCAGGTCATGCTCGATCACGATCACGGTTGCGCCTAACTGAATCAGATGATCAAAAATCAAAATCAGTTTCTTAACGTCCTGGGGATGGAGGCCGATCTTCGGCTCATCGAATACGAATACTGAACCCTGCTGGGGCGTTTCCATTTCGTAGGCAAGTTTCAACCTTTGCGCTTCTCCGCCGGAAAGAGCCGGTGTCGCTTCACCAAGCGTTAAGTAGCACACGCCCAAGTCCTGAAGGATCTTAAGCTGTTTAGCGATTTTCGTTTCTTCATGCAGGATTCCAGCTGCTTCTTCTACTGTGAGCTTCAGCAGACCCGGCAGAGAAACCGATACAGAATCTTTTTCCTTGCTCTTCCACAAGATGTCATAAGCCTCTTTTCCGTAACGGGAACCTCCGCAGCTCGGACAGATCGTATCGACATCAGGCAGGAATTGAACGTCCATTGTGATAATGCCGGTTCCGTCGCACACCGGGCAGCGCAGCTTGCCGGTGTTGTAAGAAAAGTCTCCAGCACTTAAACCTTTGGACTTTGCATCCGGAGTCTTTGCAAATAGTTTACGCAAGTCATCAAAAACACCGTCATAAGTTGCAACAGTTGAGCGGACGTTCGCACCGATCGGCTTAGAGTCAATGACTTTAACTGATTGAATTTCCTTTGCCTCTATGGACTCAACATGCTCTGGAAGCTTTGTGCCATGAATAACTGCCTGAAGCGCAGGCACCAGACATTCAATAACAAGGGAAGTTTTACCGGAACCTGAGACACCGGTGACAGCAATCATACGTCCCTTCGGAATGGAAACGTCCAAGGCTTTAACGGTATAGAACGGTTTGGTTTTAATCCTGATAGAGCCGTTCTCGAACATGTCCTTTTCTGAGGCACGATTGCGAACTTTAAGAGACTCTTTTCCCGATAGATAAGAACCGATTAGAGAATGCGGATTACTCTCAGCTTCTAACGGCGTCCCTTGAGTGACGATTCGTCCGCCCTCTTTACCGGCGCCGGGACCGATTTCAATTAACTGATCCGCATCCATCAAAATTCGCGGATCGTGGTCCACGAGCACTACAGAGTTTTTACGCTCAACCAACTCGCGGACGATTTTCATCAGCCCGTCTACGTTGTAGGGATGGAGTCCGATTGAAGGTTCATCAAGAACATAAAGCACCCCCGTTGTGTCACTTCTGACCGCACGAGAAATTTGAACCCGCTGAAGCTCTCCATTAGACAGAGTGCTTCCTGCTCTATCCAGAGATAAATAAGAAAGCCCGAGATTTGTCATTCGCTCTGCTGTTCTCAGGAATTCGTTAACGATACTCTGAGCCATGTCCTTCATTTCAGAGGGCATTTGCTCGGGAATTTTCTTCACCCACACAACCAATTCTGAGAGCGTCATCGCGCTGACTTCAGCGATGTTTTTGCCCATGAGTTTGGTCGAGAGGGCTCGCTCATTAAAGCGTGTTCCGTGACAGGCGGGGCACGGCCCTTTAGTCAGGAACTTCTCTATGCGCTTCATACCCTTCTCGTCTTTTACTTTTGAGAGCGCATTCTCAACCGTACGGACGGCATTGAAATACGTGAAGTCCAAGGGAACAGCCTGACCGCTGCCTTTGTTGGTATAGACGATATGCTTTTTAACGGCCGGCCCGTCATAGACAATTTTCTTTTCTTCCGGTGTTAAATCTTTGAACGGAACGTTCGTTCGTACCCCCATGGCCTTGCAGACTTCCGTCATCAACGACCACATGAGTGTGCCCCATGGTTTAACCGCACCATCGCCAATACTCAGCGATTCATCAGGCACCAGACTTGCCCGATTGACCGTGACAGCGATTCCTGTGCCTCCGCAAGTCGGGCATGCACCTGAGCTGTTGAAAGAAAAGTCTTCCGCGCTCGGCGCATCAAATTCAACTCCGCAAACGGGGCACTTGAGTTTCTGCCCGAGTGCAACGGCCGGCGTCGGCGGCAAATAATGCCCATTAGGACAGCGGTGCGAGCCGAGTCGGGAGAACATTAGACGGATTGAATTGAAAAGTTCCGTCAGCGTACCGAAGGTGCTTCGAATATCCGGTGTAGAAGGTCTTTGATGCAAGGCAAGCGCGGCCGGAATGTTTTCTACGGAATCGACTTTGGCGTCTTGGGTTTGTGTCAGACGACGGCGTGTGTAGGCAGAGAGTGCTTCTAAGTAGCGGCGCGAACCTTCCGCATAAAGGACGCCTAAAGCTAACGAGGACTTCCCGGAACCGGAAAGACCTGAGATCGCAACCAGCTCGTTGAGCGGTATATCCACATCCATGTTCTTGAGATTGTGAACTTTTGCGCCTCTTACCAGAATGTCATCCTTCATTTGCCTTTCCACCTTTATTCAATCCAAAGAAAAATCGGCCAAAGATTTTTCCTCCCTGACCGATCTGAATTTAGAGCTTAATTACTTAACGTTGTCACTAAGCCACTTTTCCATTACCTTGGCGACTTCCGCGCTGTTCTTATCAGAGAACGGAAAGTGCGTATTTCTCTTGATACCGACGTCCGGCAGATGAAGCACTTTAGCGTGGCCGCCTTCGGCATTCACAGCGTTAACAAATTCCTGGGCCATTGTCGAAGCGGCTCTCCAGTAGTCCTGGTAGGGATTCTTAACTTCGGTCTTAGGAATATTGTCCCCGTAAACGATGAGGATCGGAAACCTTGTCAGCTTTTTGAACTCACTAAGGGGAACGCCGACGGCCTTAGTCGGTCCGAAGAAACTGTTGTTCGGAATCGGTGCGGGCACTTTGCCTTCCGGGAAAATAAAGCCCGAACCCGGTTCAAACGCGATGATGCCCTTCAGATTTTTTCCCGCTTCCGTTCCGATCAGCCATCCGGGTCCGCAGCCCTGAGAATGCGTAACGAGGACCGTACCTTCCGTCTTTTTTAAAGCATCGGTCACGGCATCGGCGATGACTTTATCATTGTACGGTGCGGTATTCGGCGTCATCTGACGCCAGAAAGAGTTCAGATCCTTTTGACTGGCAAAGGCGGAATTGTCATAGAACTTCGGCCAAAGGCCCATACGGAACTGACCGAACCAGAACTGTTCATCCGGGCTTGCCTTAATGGCCCCGTCAACAGTTGCCCTTCCCGCATCACCGCGGCGAGGCTGATCGATCAAATAAACCGGATAGCCTTTACGCAGGAAAACGCTCTGGAAGCCTTCTCTTCCGTCCGGTGTTGTCTGCCAAGTTCTCATAGACTGGCCGGCGCCGTGAAGGAACATTAAGGAAACATTCTTTGCATGAGCCGGAATCTGATAGATCACATTAGCGTGGTCACCATGCAGCGTCATAGCATCGGGTTCCGGATGGTACGGATCGAAAGTCTTCTTGGCTTCGATGACAGTGCCGCCGGCAGAGAATGCGCCCTGCTTTTCGATTGTGATCGGCTGAGCGAAAGAAGCCAGCGCAAAGGAGCCCAGCAGAACAGCGAGTAAAGTTTTCTTCATACTTTGCCTCCCGATCAATGAAGTTTGGTGAGCCATTCAACCATCTTCGGATCATTGTGATCGAAGAAAGCCGTCTTCTTCTGATCCAAAGCGTTAATAGCGGCCATGTCACCAGCAGTCAGCTCAAAGTCAAAGACGTCGATGTTCTGACGGATACGATCGGGGTTGACGCTCTTCGGAATGCAGATAATGCCTCTTTGGAGCTGCCAGCGAAGGACGACCTGAGCAATGGACTTACCGTATTTTTCGCCGATCTTGAGCAGCACCGGATTGTGGAACAAGTCGTTCTTGCCTTCTGCGAACGGAGCCCAGCTTTCCATCGCGATGCCCTTAGAGTTCAGGTATTCCTCGTCGGAATGGCGCTGATTAAAGATGTTGCATTCGATCTGATCAACAGCCGGCTTGACATCATTAAAGGCGATTAAGTCGGTAATTCTGCCCATATCGAAGTTGGAAACACCGATGGCGCGGGCGCGACCTTCTTTCAGGAATTCTTCCATGGCTCTCCATGCACCGTAATAATCGTGATACGGCTGATGGATCAGGTAAAGATCAAGATAATCGAGGCCAAGCTTTTCTAAGGAAGCGGCAAAAGCTTTCTTGGCACCTTCATAAGAAACATCAGATACCCAAAGTTTGGTTGTAATAAACAATTCTTCTCTGGGAATACCGCTGTCCTTAATCGCTTGCCCGACGGCTTCTTCATTGCCGTAGGCCTGAGCCGTGTCAATGGAGCGATAGCCATTCTCTAATGCACAGAGAACGGCTTTGCGGCATTCTTCAGGATCGGTAACTTGGTAAACACCGAAACCGAGCATCGGCATCTTGACGCCGTTCTTAAGAGTCTTACAAAGCATATTCAAAACCTCCTTAATTGTTCTTGACACCGAAAATATCCGACTTAGGCAGCTTATCGAGGGCTTCATCAATCGCCTTGATTTCTTCTGCAGAGAGTTTGACAACTGCGCCGCCGGCGTTTTCTACGATTCTTTCGAGTCTACGGCTGCTCGGGATCGCTGTGAGCCAAGAATGTTTGCCGAGCATCCAAGCTAAAGACAGCTGAGACATGGTTGCTCTGTGTTCTTCCGCGGTTTTCTGCAGGAACGCCATAAGCTCTTCGTTTTTCTTCATCGCTTCCGGAGTGAACTGCGGCATGCGCGAGCGGTAATCGACCACAGCTTCGAACTTATTATTCGTCGCTTTTTCATAGGCGCCGGAAAGCAGACCGTTAGCCAGCGGAGAATAAGCAACAAAGTCGATGCCAAGTTCCTCTAATGTCGGGAACAACTTTTCAATTCCTCTGGCCATCATGGAATAACGATCCTGAACCGCACTGATCGGCGTGACTTTGTGTGCACGGCGGATGTATTCTTCCGGCGCCACGGACACGCCCCAATGACGAATCTTGCCTTCTTTAATCAGTTCGCCCATCACTTCGGCAACGACTTCGGGTTCGACCTTCGGATCGATGCGATGCTGGAAATAAAGATCAATGGTTTCGGTCTGTAGACGCTTCAGAGAACCTTCAACCGACTGACGGATCTTTTCCGGTCGAGCGTCAGGAATGATGTCGCCGTGGGTGTATTCGGAAAAAGAGATGCCGAATTTTGTAGAAATAACCACTTCATCGCGGAAAGGTTTTAAGGCTTCCCCGACAATTTCTTCATTGATGTAGGGGCCGTAAACTTCTGCGGTATCAAAATAGGTGTAGCCGCAGTCAAGCGCCTGCCTCAGAATCTTTACGGCGTCCTTTCTATCTGTCGCTTCGCCGTACCCATGAGAAAGGCTCATGGCGCCGTAACCGAGATCCGAGACCTCCAATCCTTCACTTAACTTTCTTGTCTTCATTTCATCTTTTCCTTATTTTGAATTCTTAAGCCAAAAGTCGAGCGCTTCCTGTGCCCAGCCCTCGGCAGGTGTTCCTGTTCCTAAGCCGAATCCGTGCGGCATGCCGCGAATGAGTCTGAATTCGGCCGGCGTTCCCTGGGCTTTAAGACGATTGATTCTTTGTTCCATGGTCCAGGGGCTTGCGATACCGTCTTGGTCTCCGACAACAGCAAAAGTTGCGGGTTCTGTACCGCTGATACCCGTGTGACCCGTATATTCCATAATGACGGCGCTCGGACGCTGTTTTGTTTTGCCGCCGAACTCGGTCGCGCCGTAGCTTCCGAGATAGGCCGCCATTCTGGCGCCGGCGGAGCCGCCCCACAAAAAATAATTTTTAGTTGAAACTTGGAGTTCCTTTGCGTGGTCAAAGATGAAGTCGATGCCTTGAGCCAAATCGTCGCACGCGGCTTGCGCACTGCCGTCACGATAGACAATCACAAAAGCATTGATGCCCTTTCCGGCAAGGAACTTCGCGATCGGAAAACCTTCGTGAATCGCGCCGACGTATTGAAATCCGCCGCCCGGGCAAATAATCGCGAAAGGCGCATCCGGATTACCGCGGAAAAAGAAGAGTCCCGCAACCGGTCTGCCGTTTGAAGCTGTTTTTAAGGGGTAGAAGATCTTCTTTCCCTTTAGGACTTCATCTTTCATGTAATTCAGCACTTCAGCAGATTCTTTCGGCATCACATAACTGTGATAAGGAAGAAGTCTGCTTGCCTCTCTCAGCCTTAGGCCTGCGGTGCGGCCTCTTGGAAAGAGCAAATTTGAATAGCCGGAAAAAGCCGGATCATCTTTGATTGTGTCCAGCAAAGTATTTTCATCGAATTTCGTTTTATGTTCCTCCGATGCTACAGGAGAAAGTTTTCTTTCTTCTGCATTAACGGTTTTTGCGGCGAACAAGGCCGCAAAAATGCTACTTAAAAAATTACGTCTTTGCATCTGTGCACCATTTGTCGCTGAGTATTTTGAGCCAATCGAACCCAAGAGAAAACCTCTCGAACCCCTCTGCTGAGAACCCTCCGGGAATCGGTCCAAAAACGGCAAGAAAATCAGATAAAAGGTTTTGCGATAAATATTTCTTGCTGCCTTTCATCATTTTTCGAGGTTGTCCCAAAGGTAATTTCGGCGTTTCGCTACAATCACCCCGAACTTCTGATTAAAAACTTCAAGTTTTAGGCAAAGGTTTTTATCTTCAAATTGGGAATCTTAAGAGCTCAATAACCCCCTCATAATTAATGAATGGTCTTAGCATCTTTACAGCTCTCTTATTCGAGGTCGCAAAAACTTTTCTCAGAGTTTTTGCTTCTCAAAGAGACAGGTCCGTTTTTACTCTTGCCTCATTTTGAAGGAAATAACTGAGTTTCTTTTGTCAAAGATTGGAATGTATTTGCTCGATTTTTTGAGGTTTTTTCGAGTCAGCGGAGAAGAAGTAACTGTCGGGCTTCTCGGATGTGACTGACCAAGGATCGAGAGGTCGGACAGCCGGCTGTTTTAAGCCAGCTTTGCAAATATCGAAAGGTCGATTTCCTAGACTACATCGTAGCCGGCAGCCTTCAATGCCTGCTGAGCCTTCTGAAGATTTTCTTTTTTCACCAATATGTAGTCGGTGTTATAGGTTGAGACTACAAAGATGCCGATCTTGTTTTCTGCCAGGATTTTAGAGATTTCGGACAAGATACCGATCAAAGAAAAATCCAGTACGCCTTCTATCCGGAAAGTCCTCCAACCGTCGACGCGATCCGTAGTGTTGTCAGGAACGTCTGACGTTAGGCATACAAGTGAGATTTCTTCGTCCGTTTTACCGATGAAAAAGAACTTGCCGTTCAAATCAATGTCGGAGATAGAGACTACCTTGCAAACTGACAGTTCTTGGTCAAGTGTTTTTAACTTCATTTCCGCTACCTCCGGCAAGACGATTAGAAAAACTTATGGTTTAACTAATCGGTTTTTGAGGAAGCCCATCAATCGCAATACCGATTTTTGTCCTCCCCGACTATAGGATCATTAGACAACCATCCGAGAGATTTATGTCAGAAAAGAGATTCTCTTTTTCCCATAATGAGTTAGTTGAAACCGGAAGGCCTTTGGCCTTTTTACGAAAGGAAATAACTAGGAGAAAACATGAAAACTTGGCTGATTACCGGATGCTCATCCGGATTTGGAAGGAATTTAGCTGAAACGCTCTTGTCCGAAGGCGAACAAGTAATTGTGACAGCTAGAAAACCCAAAACGATTCAGCATTTCGCAAAAAATTATCCTCTGACAGCCTTATGCCTGAGATTAGACGTGACGAAGAAGGACACGATTGACGCAACCGTAAATGCTGCAATTGAAAAATTCGGCAAGATCGATGTTCTCATCAACAACGCCGGTTATTGTCTTCGCGGTGCCGTTGAGGAATGCACAGAAGAAGAAATCTACGCAGAGTTCAACACCAATTTCTTCGGTGCTGTTCGAATGATCCAGGCTGTTCTTCCTCACATGAGAAAAGCCGGCATCGGCGCCATTATTAATTACTCTTCAATTGCAGCTCTGGATACCTCTGCCGGCTCGGCTTTTTACGGTGCAGCCAAGTGTGCTCTTGAAGGATTGTCCTGCGGATTAAGAAAGGAAGTTGAACCGCTCGGTATTAAGGTCATGGTGGTGGAACCCGGACCTTTCAAAACAGACTTCTTTGATCGTTCGATCGACATCAATCCGAATCGGATTGCAGCGTACGACGATACGGCGAACAAGAGAAAGGTCAAAATCAGTGATCTCTCTAAGGTAGATATCAAGTGGTGCGACATGGGTCGGGCCTGCAAACTTATCACGGACATCATTCAAAGACCGGATGCTCCGCACCACATTCTCTTAGGCTCAATGGCCGTTGAGATCGGCGAAAAATTCGTCAAAGACCGCGCCGAAGAAATTCAAAAATGGAAAGAAGCCTCAGAAAGCCTTGATGCCTAACTTCTGAATCTCTGCTGAAACGGGAATCGCGGCTCTCTTCTACCGAGGGCCGCTTTTTTCTTCTTATCTATGCCTTTAGGCCAACCAAGGAAATTTCTTGAAGTACTCGTCTTCAAAGTTTTTGATCTTCTCCTCTGACTTTAATGTCAAAGCAACCGGATCCAAACCTTGAAGGAGCTTTTCTTTTCTAGAAGGCTCGATTTCGAAATGCAAGACTGCTCCGGAAGGCGTCGTGACCGTTTGAGCTTCTAGATCAACGGTAACGTTTTTTGATTCAGAGTTTTGAAGTTCTTGAATCAGAGCTGAGACTGTGTCTTTTGGCAGCACAATCGCTAGAACTCCATTGTTGGCGCAGTTATCAAAGAAAATCCCTGCAAAAGAAGAACCGATCAGGCACTTGATGCCGCGCTTCTCTAACCCCCATACTGCGTGTTCTCTCGAAGAGCCGCAGCCGAAGTTCGGACCTGTGACAAGAATCCTGGCATTTCGATATTCAGGCTGGTTCAGTACAAATTCTTCCCGCTCGGTTCCGTCTTCGTAAAGGCGGATATCATGGAATAGGCCTTCTAAAACGCCTTCTTTATCAATCCGCTTCAAAAAGGCTTTCGGCATGATGATGTCAGTGTCAATGTTAGAAGCCGGCATCGGAGCCGCAACGGCGGTGAGTTTTTCAAATTTTTCCATGATTTACTCCTCTCTGACGTCAGCGATAAAACCTTTGACACTGGCGATTGCAACCATGGCCGGACTTGCCAGATGCGTTCTCGTTTGAACGCCCTGCCGTCCTTCAAAATTTCGATTCGTCGCAGAAATACATCTGTCCCCGGCGCCTAAGATGTCGCCGTTCATTGCGAGGCAAAGCGAACACCCGGAATTACGCCATTCCCATCCGGCATCTTTAAAGATCTTATCAATGCCCTCTTTTTCTGCCTGCGCACGAACTTGCGTGCTGCCGGGAACGACAAAGGCCTTAACTCCGGGGGCAAGTTTTTTGCCTCTCAGGACTTCGGCTGCGGCTCGGAGATCCTCGATTCTGGAGTTAGTGCAGGAACCGATGAAGGCATGCGTAATCGGAAGTCCTTTGATTTTTTGTCCTGCTTCAAGACCCATGTAGGCCAAAGCTCTTTCGTAGTCGGCTCGAATCTTCGGATCTGTGATAGAAACAGGATCCGGGATCGACTCAGAAATTGTGCAGTTTTGATCCGGACTCGTTCCCCAAGTGACAGAAGGCTCTAGACCCGTGATGTCGATCTCGACTTCTTTATCAAATAGAGCTTCTTCATCAGATTTCAGCGTCTTCCAAAACTCCACTGCTTTGGACCACGTTTCGCCCTTAGGCGCAAACTCTCTGCCTTCTAAATAATCAAATACTTTTTGATCAGGAGCAATAATCGAAGAACGGGCCGCGCATTCAACGGCCATGTTGCACAGCGTTAAACGCTCTTCAACGGAAAGATCGCTGATTACAGGACCGCAGAATTCAACGCAGTGGCCGGTACAGCCGCCCGCACCGAGCTTTTTCACAATAAAAAGAATGATGTCTTTGGCTGTAACTGTCTTACCTCTGGCGCCGGTTACCCGAACGCGCATATTCTTGAGCTTCTTGTATCGAAGCGTCGAAGTTGCCAAGTAATGATACATATCGGACGTTCCGATGCCATAAGCCACAGCCCCGAGTGCACCGTACATGGCTGTGTGGCTGTCCCCGGCGCCGATCTGCATGCCGGGAAGTACTTTGCTTCGTTCAACCATCACGACGTGTTCAATGCCTTGCTTAGGATTGCCGTTATTCAGAACTTCAAAGCCGAAATCAGAGCCATTCTTAATCAGATATTTGACTTGAGTGCAGGCATTTTCTTCAGCCGGAAACTCCGTTCTGTCGGGAGCGCTTGAATTGACGTGATCGACTGTTCCCAAAGTAGCCCATGGTCTCCAAACCTTAAGACCGTTTTCTCTTAACAAAGAAAAAGCCTGAGGACTGGTGTATTCGTTAACGACGGTGCGATCAATGTAAACGAGCCTTTCAATGCCGTCAGCCGAAAGTTTCTCGATGGTATGAAGGTCAACGATTTTGTCGTACAAAGTTTTTGTAGTCATTTCGGATCTCCCTGAGGTTTCTAAAATTTTACTATCTAAGCCAGTCAGAACAGCCCCGAATTTCAAAGGTCATACTGTCTGATTTTCACCCATATGGTCCATTTTCATACTGACCGACTATTTTCATTAATTAATTACAGCGCACGACAAAATAAGTCAGCAGTGATTAAGCGAGAATCCTTATAATCAGTCTACTTTTTTCGTCGAATTGAAACCGCAAGCATGTCTTCTCGTGTTATTCCAATTAAGGCCGCTACAAAAACGGTCCCGCTGGTCGGTGAAATCCGTCGTGACGAGACTCACTGGATTGATTCCCGCGGACGCCCTTTACGCGATGTCAGAATTTCTATCACTGATCGCTGTAATTTCCGCTGCCGCTACTGCATGCCGAAGGAAAAATTCGAGAAGGACCACTGCTTCCTTTCCCACACTGAAGTCCTCTCTTTTGAGGAAATCATTCGTCTTGCCAAAATCTTTGCCGCGAACGGCATCGAAAAGATTCGTTTGACGGGCGGCGAGCCCCTGCTGAGAAAAGGCATCGAGTTCCTTATTGAAGAGCTCTCCAAACTCAAAACTTGGAATGGAAAACCCCTTGACGTTGCCGTGACCACAAACGGTGCAGCTTTGTCTGCAAAGGCCAAATCGCTGGCTGCTGCGGGACTTAAACGCTTAACCGTTTCTTTGGACGCCATGGATCCTCAAATTTATAAGGATCTCAACGACGTTAATTTCCCGATTGAAAAAACTCTTGCAGGTATTCAAGCCGCAAAAGACGCCGGCATTCCTTCGATAAAGATCAATGTTGTCGTTAAGCGCGGCGTCAACGAAAAAGAACTCATCAAAATCGCCGAGCACTTCAAAGGCAGCGGAATCATTGTCCGCTACATCGAGTTTATGGATGTCGGCACTTCTAACGGCTGGAGACTTGACGATGTCATCCCCTCTCACAAGATCGTTGAAGAGATCAACCGCGTCTATCCGATTGAACCGTTGAACCCGAATTACACCGGCGAAGTCGCCACTCGCTGGGCCTACAAGGACGGCAGCGGAGAACTCGGCTTCATTTCATCTGTGAGCGAACCGTTCTGCAAAGAATGCTCTCGAATTCGTTTATCCGTTGACGGAAAACTCTACAAATGTCTTTTTGCCACGGAAGGCTTTGACATTCGCCAGATGCTTCGCGGCGGCGCTTCCGATGAAGAAATCGAAGACGCCATCGGTCGAATTTGGACAACTCGCGACGAACACTATTCTGAAATTCGTACGGAAGAAACCGTCAAAGCCAGAGCCGGGAAGCGAATTGAGATGTCTTATATCGGCGGTTAGGATTAATGCTCACGGATTTTCCTTGACTTTAGGATAATTTGTTTTTGGGATTCCGTTCAGAAGGCCCTCCTTGGTTATGATTGAAACATAAGTTAAATTTTGTTTCAGTTATAAAATGAACTTTTCACCAATCTCAATCACCTTTTTCGCCTATCTGGTCGTAATGGTGGCTGTCGGCTTAGTGGCTTGGCGGTACACCAAAAATTTCAATGACTATATCTTGGGCGGCCGCCGCTTAGGCGCTGTTGTTACCGCATTGTCCGTCGGCGCTTCCGACATGAGCGGATGGCTCCTGATGGGGCTCCCGGGTGCGGTTTTCCTCTCCGGTATTTGCGAATCCTGGATCGCCATCGGTTTAGCACTGGGCACGCTGGCTAACTGGCTGATCGTTGCCGCTCCGCTTCGCGTCTACACCGAAACAGCTCACAACGCTTTGACACTTCCGGACTACTTCTCGCACCGTTTTGAAGACAAGTCCCGTATGCTTCGAATCATCTCAGCTGTCGTGATTTTGCTTTTCTTTGCGATTTACTCCGCCTCCGGTATGGTTGCGAGCGCTAGACTCTTTGAAATCGTTCTTGATCTTCCCTATTCCACCGCTCTGATTTTCGGTACCTTTGCCACCCTGGCCTACGTCTTCCTCGGAGGCTTCCTGGCCGTCAGCTGGACCGACACCATTCAGGCGGCCATGATGTGCCTGGCGCTTATCATCGCACCGGTCGCCGTTATGATCGACCTAGGCGGATTCTCGGCAACCGTCGAGCAAGTTAGATCTGTTGATCCGACGCACCTCAACATGCTTCAGGGCCAGACCTTCATCGGTGTGATTTCTCTGCTGGCTTGGGGCCTTGGTTACTTCGGTCAGCCTCATATTCTGGTTCGCTTCATGGCCGCCAAGAATGCGTCTGTGATGCCGCGCGCCTGCAAGATCAGCATGATTTGGCTCATCTTCTCGCTCTCCGGCGCCGTTGCTGCAGGCTTCTTCGGATCGGCTTTCTTCTCGGCTCATCCGGATCTCGGCAAAGCCGTTGCAGAAAACCATGAACGCGTTTTCATGATTCTTTCTACGACACTGTTTAATCCTTGGATCGGCGGCATTCTGCTCTCCGCTATTCTGGCTGCCGTGATGAGTACCCTTTCATGCCAGCTGCTGGTTTGCTCTTCCGTTCTGACAGAAGACTTTTACCGCGCATTCATTCGTCCGCACGCTGCTCAGAGAGAACTCGTCTGGATCGGCCGCCTGACCGTAGTTGCCGTCAGTGCTGTCGCAATCTTGATTGCTACAGATCCGAACAACCTGGTTCTCTCTTTGGTGAGCTACGCCTGGGGCGGCTTCGGTGCTTCCTTCGGCCCGATCATCATCCTTTCTCTTCTGTGGAAAGGCGTCACCCGCAACGGTGCTTTGGTCGGCATTATCGTCGGTGCTCTGACGGTTCTTGTCTGGCATCAGGGCGCATGGTGGGGAATGTATGAAATCATCCCCGGATTCGTGCTCTCCTTCATTGCCATCATCGTGGTCAGCCTGCTTGACCCGAACAAGCCTTCTGCAACCATGATCGAAACTTTCGACAAGGTTCAACACAAGCTTGAAGATGTTAAAAAACAGCTTGCCTAACTACTGACGCGCTCCAAATCGGGCCGATACGGCCCGATTTTTTTGCCGAAAATAACTCCCATTTGATTTAACTCCCTGTTTTTCTAAGAAGTAAAAAAAGTATTTCAGTTGTTTCATTCCATTGCTCCGCGCTCAATTCGCACAATTTTTACAGGTGAATTAGGAGTAACCACGTAGAATTCAGACACCAGGAAAATTTATGGAATAGGAGTTTCAAATGAAATTAGTTAAAGTTTTACTCCCCCTTGCTGCTGTCGGTTTAATCATGGGCACAGCTTCTGCTCGTGACATCGACGGTTTCTACGGTAAGGTTGAACAGATGCCCACAGCGGAAAATCCTGCTTGGGTGATCGGCGGAAAGACATTCAAGGTTGACCAGCGCACTAAGATCGAACATCGTCGTGACCAGAAGATCGGCGTTGGTTCCTGCGTTAAGGTTGACGGTGATCTCGATCGCGAAGGCAATTTCTTCATTTCCGAAATTGAACAGAAACGCGACAATCGCTGCCGTTAATTCTTAATTGATAGAGCAGCCTTCGGGCTGCTTTTTCATTGTTTATTATTTGCGAAAAAATGAAAAAATTCTTTCTTGCTTTAGCCGCTCTGAGTTTATCTTTCACCGCTTTCGCTGCCGGAGACGATGATGCTTTTTACGGAAAAATTGAAAAGATGCCCTCCGCACAAAATCCGACTTGGGTTATCGGAGGCAAGACTTTCAAAGCTGACGCTCGTACAAAGGTTGAGAGCCACGGCGGCCACAAATTTGACGTAGGCGCCTGCGTCAAAGTAGAAGGTGATATTGATCACCGCGGTGAATTTTTCATTTCCGAGATGGAAATCAAAAATGAGAGCCGCTGCCATTAATAAGGTCTCTAGGCCTCCTTACCTTTTCCTGACTTTTTGAGAGTTTTGTCTGAACAGCCGATAAATTCCTAGAAAAGGCTATAAAAAATCTCGTCCCGTGAAGGCAACGCGGACGAGATTTTTTTAAGCAAGTGCATTCAACACTTGCGGAGATTTTGATTACATCTTATTGGAAACGGTAGTCGCAGCGTGGTCTACGCCATTACCTAACGCAGCAACGTCCTTGCCCACTCCTTTAACCGTATTGCATCCGGCAAGTCCGATCAAAAAAGCAGCCAAAATAGCAAGCAGTGAAAACTTTTTCATATCTACCTCTATTGCAATGATTAACTAGCGGCACCCGTTAAAGTTTCTTTTGTACAGCAGTTGCTGCGGTATCAATGTCGTCGCCGACGGCTGAAACGTCCTGGCCAACACCTTTTACAGTAGAACAAGCTGATACAGAAAGCGTAAAGGCAGCGGCCATAACCATCAGTACCCATTTCTTCATTTTTTCCTCCGAAAAATCTTTTTCTTGATGTGGTTAATTTAAGCCTTTCCCGATCAAAGACCGTCCTAACTGATTCAAAACGGGACTCCTTTTTTGAGAAGCCCCGTTCAGAATAGAAACTGGATTCGACAGTCCGAAATGATTAATTCGGCTTTGTCAGATCCGCGCCGAAATATTTCACGGATAGTTTGGATAACGTTCCGTCATTCTTCATTTCCTGAAGAGCATTGTCGATTGCCTTCTTCAGTGATGCGTTGTCTTCACCCTTCTTCATCGGAATGGCATATTCCGTCACTTTATCCATCGTAGCTGCAATCTTCAAAGGTTCATCGGGACGATGCTTCATGTAGTCCCCGTAAGAAGTGGAGGCGTTGATAGTTGCCTGTACCTGTCTGTTTTTAACCATCTGAAGCGTTTCAGCCAGAGTATCGACACCGCTGACTTTGGCTCCGTACTTTTCGCCGATCTCCTGGTATGTCGAGCCAATAGAATTTGCGGTAGTTTTACCTTTCAAATCATTAAAAGAGTGAATATCGTTGTTGTCGGACCGTGTAATTAGCACCGTGCGGTCATAGGCGTAAGGTGTGGAGAAATCATAAGTTTTCGCGCGGTCAGGCGTAACGTCTACACCATTAATCACCAAGTCATATCTTCCCGTATCCATACCGGCGAAAAGACCGTCCCAGGGGCCTTCAACAATCTTGGCTTTGACTCCCAATTTCTTGGCTAAGTTCTGAGCGACTTCAACGTCATATCCGACCAACTGATCTTTTTCATTGTGGAAGGAGAACGGCTGCCAGTCCCCTTCTAAGCCGACCTTCAATTCACCGGATGATTTAATTCTTGCCAGGTGATCTTGAGAAGCCGAAGCGGAATTGCGGCTCGGCGCTTTATCGCATCCGACCAACATAAGAGAGGCAGAACCGGCAAGGAAAAGGCCCAGGCCGAACTTCATCAATAATCGAAAATTATGTGTCATATCTAAATCATCAACAAAAATTAAAGAGAATTCATCGCGTTTTCTGCTTCGCGCTGCTTCTTGAAGGCTTCCAAGGCTGAGCGCTGGGCCTCTTGAGAACCGCTTGCCAAACGAAGGAAAGCTCGGGTACGTTCGTTTTGAGGATGTTCGAAAATCTGCTCGGGGCTGCCTTGCTCAACAATCAAACCATGATCCATAAAAATGACTCTGTTGGAAACGTTACGAGCAAAGTTCATTTCATGCGTCACCACGACCATTGTCATGCCTTCTTGAGCGAGCTGACGCATTACCTCTAATACTTCATCCGTCAGTTCAGGGTCTAAAGCCGAAGTAGGCTCATCAAAATAAATAATTTCCGGGTCCGTGGCGAGAGCCCGAGCAATTGCAACCCGCTGCTGCTGACCTCCGGAAAGTTCGCTCGGATAGGAATTGGCTCTGTCTTCCAGACCAATCTTACGGAGAAGCATCATGCCTTTTTTTACCGCGTCTGCTCTGCTCATGCCTCTGCCGGAAGTCAGACCAAGCGTAATGTTCTCAAGCGCCGTTTTATTTCTAAAAAGATTGTAGTTCTGAAAAACAAAGCCCGTTTTTCTTTGGATTTCGGACGCCTGTTCTTTAGTGGCCGTTTTTAAATCGATAGTCTTATCGTCCAAACTGATTGACCCGTAATCAGCCCTTTCCAGGAAATTGACGCAGCGAAGCAAGGTGGTTTTTCCGGAGCCTGACGGTCCGAGAATTGAAACCACATCGCCTTTATAAACATCGATGCTGATATCTTTCAACACTTCTAAGGTGCCGAAAGATTTTTTCACATGGCTTATGAGAAGGAGCGAATCGGTTTTTTCCATTACTAATTTGACTGCAAAAATGAATCGTTAGTTTGTACCGTATTTGCCGAGTTTCTTTTCCCCGCGGCGCTGTAAGTACTCAAGAATCGTCGAGAAAATTAAATAAATGAGCGCGACTTCGATGTACACCGCCATGGTTTCGTATGTTCTTCCGGCAATCCTTTGAGCCTGGAAGAACATCTCAGCCACCGTAATGTTAGCCGCCAAAGAAGTGTCTTTAACCATTGAAATCATGGAGTTGCCCAAGGCCGGGAACGCAGTTCTAAAGGCCTGAGGCAGAACGACGTGCCACATGATCTGAAAATAATTGAGGCCGACGCAGCGTCCTGCTTCCATCTGGCCCTGAGGAACTGACTCTAACGCGCCGCGAATCGTTTCGGCGTTATAGGCGCCTTCGTTGATTGAGAAAACAATAACGGCGGCCAGGAAGGCGTCCACCATGATGCCAATACTCGGCAGCCCGAAGAAAACGACATACAGCTGCACAAGCAGCGGCGTTCCTCTAATCACCCAGACATAGAAGCGGCAAATTTGCCGAAGAACCGGAACTTTCGAGTACTGGATCAGTGCTACAACGACTGCAATGACCATGGAAAGAGCGAACGAAATGATCGTCAAAGGTATCGTTACAGTGATGCCTTTGAACAATAATTGCGGAAAAGCATCCACCATTACTTGCCATACGTGCGGATCCATTGGCGCCCCTTCCTTCTGATAAAGTCGGCTTCTTTTAAATTAACTTTGTAACATTGTAAGTTACTCTCCATCTGCTTCTTTGCTTATTTATTTGAATTAGCTCTGGAGCAAAAGATAGATTATTATTTGTGCGATGTCTGAAAGACATTTCACGGGGCGCAGCCAAAGGTTTTGGTGGGCCGTAGCGGGTTCAACTCCCGACGCCCCGACTGCAACCTTTTCTTCTCCAGTCTTAACTCAATCCCTCTTTTCTCTTACTCCTTTTCTCATATCAAAACGAATGCCCTAGCTATAGAAGTTCTCTTTCCGTTTATCTGAGAGAGTTGTCACAGACGAGCCCAACAACCCTTCTTACCGCGAACCTGACAGAAGCCTTTGATTATGAAGCCTTCGTTGGACCCCATCTTTAATCCGTCAAAATAGCCAACCCGCAATAAAAACTCCGGTGCTCGTCATGAGGACCTAAGCTATACCGATTGCGTCAGTGCTTAGACGTGCCTTTTATTAAGAAGTTAGAGAATAAGACAGTTACAAAGAAAGACTTAAAAGATGAAATTGTATGAGTACCTTAACCGCGGATTCAATTGGTTATAAGACGTTCTACTAAATGGAAGCGAAACTGCAAAACCTATTGAATTGGCAGATTTATCGGTCCTGTTGAGAAAAGGAAAGATTTTTAGCGCACCTAAGGCTGGCGGAAGAGGTGGGATTCGAACCCACGGATGAGGATCACTCATCGACAGTTTTCAAGACTGCTGCATTCAACCGCTCTGCCACCCTTCCGAAAGAGAATTGAATTATACGCAATTTCCCAAAACTGGCAAATCGCTCAAAAAATGAATGACGGCAACGCTTACTCCCTCCTCCCTCACTCAAGTTTCTCATCTTTTGTTAATCAAGACTGTACCGAATCGGAACCTGGATCTTCATCCCAGCATTAGGAACATTAAAAGCCGTCCCGATGATTCGATTGCTTAACTCCTGAGAGGCTGAGTCCAAGGGACCGTTGCCCGATTTCTTAATGACTGAGGCGCCGGTAACTTTACCGCTTGAGTCGACCGTAAATTCCACTAAAACGACGCCTTCCATTCCCGCCCTTCTCGCTGCTTTCGGATAACGCTTGTGTTTTTCAACCAAACTCACAAGCATTGCAGTGATGCTTTTCCTTTTAGGTGCCTGCTCTGCAGCAGCATGCGAGGCCGCCTTCGCTTCAGCAGATTCAGAAGCTTTTTGAAGCGCGGGTTCTCCCTTTTCTGCCTTGGGTTCTTTTAGCTTCTTAACCGGTTTCGGCTTCTCTAAAGCTTTAGGCTTGGGTTTCTCTGGTTCAGCCTTCTTCGGTTTGGACTGCTCAGCGGGTACGGGCGCCGGAGGTACCGGTTTTGCTTCAGATTCAGGAAGCTTTTCTTCTACAACCCTTTCAGGTTCGACTTTAAATTCCGATTCATCTGTGAGAAGTTTTTTAGGTTCTTCGATGACCGGTTGTGGCTGAGGTTCCGGCCGGACTTCCGGCGTTTCTTCCGGTTGAATATCCTGAATCTGAGCAAAACTCAGTTCTATGGTCCGCGGCTGCTGTGCAGGCTGCGGAGCATCTGTTTTAATCGTGCAGCCTGCCCAAGCAAACGCGCAGGCAAAGGCAGCCAAAGCAGCTTTGGAAAGCCGTTTGGCCTTGAGTAATTCATTGTCTTTGCGTTTAGGACTAAACATCTTAATTCTTAGGTGCTGCTTTAGTACTGATCACAAAACGGCCTTTTCTGTTGACCTTTGCAAGATCGGCCAAGTAAACAAAGGACTCAAACGGGGCTTTCTCATCTACCATCAGGTTGAGCGTGCCTTCAGGATGTTCAGAGAGGAAACGCGGAAGATCTTCCTTGAGGATCTCCTGATCATTAAAGAAATATTTTCCGTCGGAGTTCACGCTGAGAACAAGTTCTGCCGCCTTTTTCCTGACCTCGGAGTTTTGGGCTGCAGGCAGCACGACATCCAGCACGGGTTTGCTGAATGTCATGGTCATCACAAAAAATATGACCAGCATAAAAATTACGTCTATGAGCGGCGTCAAATCCACCCGAGGCTCTTCTTCGAGTTCGTCAAACATATCTTTGTCTCAAGTCTCAGGCCGCTTTTTGCTCAATTTCTTCCAAGTTCTGAGCACAGCGGCAAGGTTCTCGGCGGATATTTAAAGCTCGATAACTGTACTCCACAGCTTCAATTCGAAGCTCTTTAACCTTGAGCATCAGGTAGTAATAAGCCATCAAAGCCGGAATTGCGACAACCAAGCCCATCACAGTCGTAATTAAAGCGGTCCAGATGCCGCCCGCAAGCATTGTCGGATCGGGAGAAGCATTTTCAGAGATTGTGCGGAAAACTGTCACCATGCCAATGACCGTACCTAAAAGACCCAGCAGCGGGGAAACTGCTGAGATTAACTTGAGCCAGGTCAATGCATTGTTCACAGGCTTGAAGTGCTTATGGAACAGGTAAGCGACTTCTGCACGAATGTCGTCGGAATGCGCGCCATGTGTCATAACGATGTCTCGCACAATGCATTCCAGCGGATTAGTGCTCTCTCCGAAATATCGGCGAATGCGTTCCGGCGTCACTTTGTCCATTCCGCGGAAATGCTTCTTAAATCTGGAAAGCACGCCTCTCAGATAGAGAAAGTTCCAAACGGTGATGTAAAGCGCAAAGACTCCGATAATCACCAATGCGATACCCGCGAATCCGATCAGGTTATAAATCTCTTTAAAGTCCATGTTTATTTGTCATTCGAAAGTTTTCAAGAAACTCTAAAGCCCAAGCTCCGGCCTGAGCCTGATCTTCGGCTGTCGGATGCTTGGCGGCTTCATCCAATCGGGCCTGGCGCTCCGGCGTCATCGGTTTTGCTCCGGGCATCTTCGCCATAGCAGCCAAGATCTTCGGATCGATCTTGCCCTGCCAAACGCGAAGACCCTTGAAGTTCTCGCACGGGAAAAGACCGGCAACTTTATTGACCCAAGCCTGTCCTCGCTCGCTGTTGGGATCACCGCCCATAGTTCCGAAGTAAGCGATCGGTTTGGCTTTAGCCTCTTTCTGGAAAGCCTGCCAAACTTCGTCAGGCGTACCTTTATCGCACCAGAAACCGGCAAAGATGAAGTCGTAATCTTGAGGATTAACATCAGCGGGCAGTTTTTTGAGATCGGCGCCGGGAATTGCGGAAGCAATGGCGTGGGCAATGATCTCAGTGTTTCCGGTAACGGTGGCGTATGCGACTAAAACTTTCATTCTCTTCCTCTCATTAAGCTTTGTACTTCTGCTGGAGGGCAAGGAATTTTTCTTTGGCGCTTTCAATTAACTTGTGTTTTTCGCGGCCGACGTACATGGAGTAAGCAACTTCGCCGGAAGTTGTAAAGAAAGCGGCGAAGTGGCTTTCACGGCCCATGAACGGCATAGTCACAAAGCCGATCTCGGAAATGTCGCCGTACTTAAAGTGACCTTGAAGCGGGCTCTTGCCTCCCATCAGATTGTAGTAGCCCATCGCTGCTTTGCCTGTCACGAGTTTGGTTTCAACTTCGATGACGTTGCCGTGTGCAGTGACGATGAAGGTGATCTTTTCCCATTCGGCAATCGCGGCCCAAACGCTTTCAAAATCGGAACCCGGAGCAAAGGTGGCGGAACCTTCCGGCAGAAGATGAGCCGCTTCCTGCGCTGTCACGGAGAGCGCCTGAGCAATCGTCTCCAATGTTACGGGACGGCCGCTGTTTAAAAGTTCATTAATTTTGTTCTGCTGTTCAACGATTGTTGTCATAGGTTTACCGATTAATTTATTGAAAAGTTGCTGAAAGATTTGTTTTTTGAAGCGGGAGTCTGATGGCGCTGTCGCACACCATGTCCACGAGCTCCAGGTCATGAGTAATGACAAGCACGGCTTTGCCTTCGTCAGAAAGCTGCCGCAGGGCGCCGGCAATTCGATGAAGATTTGCGCCGTCTAAGCCGCTTGTCGGTTCATCCAAAATGATGACATCCGGTTTTTTGGCAAACGCGCAGGCAATCACTAGCCTTTGCTGCTGGCCGCCGGAGAGGGAATGCGGATGACGGTCTCTGAGTTCTGTCAGATCAAAAAGCTGCAGCAGCTCCTCGGCGGCTTGCTTACCCCCTCGGCAGCCTGCGGCTTCCAGACTTGTCAGAAGCTCATCAAAAACCGTCCGCATATACAGCTGATGGTCTGCGTTCTGGAGGACCACTGCAACATGCTTAAGGCATTCCTGAGGTTTGACCTTCTTGCCTCTTATTTCTAGTGTCCCTCGGGTTGGTTTATTTAAACCTGTGAGAATCCGGGCCAAAGTCGTTTTGCCGGTACCGTTCGGGCCGAAAAGCCCTGTTATACCTTTGCGCAGTTCCAGGTCGGTGCCGTTAAAAATCTTCGGCTTTCTCGGGTAAGCAAACGAAAGATCCGAGACCTTCATTACGGTTTCTTTGCCCTCGGACAACGACGGAAGTTCGTGTCTTTTATCTTCAACATCGACTTTTCTTAATCCGTAGCGTTCTCGGACTTCGTCGCTGAGATCATCAAAAGTGCCCTCCTGGACGATTCTTCCTTTTTCCATCACGCAGACGCGGTCAGCCACGTCTTTTAACCAGTACAAGCGATGGTCGACAATCAGGACGGCAACGCCCTTCTCTTTCAACCGCAGAATCTCCTCGGCCAAATCCATCGTAGATTCCGGATCGAGGTTTCCTGTCGGTTCATCCAGAATCAAGACCTGCAGCGGTTCCATCATCAGGGAAGCCAAGCCGACTTTCTGTTTTTGTCCCTGAGAAAGTTCATGGATCGTATTCTTTAAAACGGAATTCAAGCCGAAGCGCTGAGAAGTCTTCGCGATGAGATCACGGATCTTATCGGGATGCATACCTCTGGACTCAGGCTTAAATGCCATTTCCTCTTCCACACCGAGCGCAAAGAACTGGCTCTCCGGATTCTGAAAGAGTGTGCCAACCCGGCTGCTGATCTCGTGCAGTTTCAGCGTTTGATTGTTTTGGCCTGCGACGCGAACGGTTCCTTTAAGTTCGCCTCCGAAATAATGCGGGCAAAGACCGTTGATCAGGCGAATTAAGGTGGATTTACCGCAGCCGGATACGCCAGTGCAAAGTACGGCTTCGCCGGGACGAACGGTCAAAGAAATATCTTCGAGCGCGTTTCTGTCGGAAAACGGATAACGATAAGTGACGTTTTTCAGTTCAATCATCTCATTGCCGCCTTAATGTCGGTAGGAAAGTAAATTTGAAGTAAAACCGCTCCCGTGCAGATTAAGAGGACAAGGCTAATGGCTGCGATGTCATGCTTCCCGAATCTCCTTCTGTGCATAGAACCCGAATTACTCCCGGCATGAAGACCTTTGAGTTCAGCTGCAATGCCCAACTCGTCACTGGTTTTGAGCGCTCTGAAGAGAAGCGGCGTAAACAAAAGACGCGTCGTACGAATCGGATGAATCGTGCACTGCCACGGATTGATCTTGAAACCTCTTATCTTCAAAGACTCCCAGATCTGCTTCACATCGCCGGCAAACGTCGGAATAAAACGAATAATCACAGCGGCCGGAAGATAAATAATGAACGGAAGCTTCAGCTGCTGAAGACCGTTAAGAATATTCTGTAGTCTTCCAGTAAAAGCCATCGGCAAAATCGTGTTCGTCACTGTCAGGGCTCTCAGGAACGGAATACACAGAGAACTCAGTTCCAGACTTTTACCCATGGAAGGAATGAACAAAGCCAACACAGAGGCAAATCCCACGGACAGCGCCATCATCAGAAGCGAGGCAGCATAGCTCACAAAAATTAGTTTGTATCGACCGAGCGCAAATAGATAAAGCAGCGACGTTGTAAAAAGCAGCAGCTGAGAATTCAGAGAAGAAAGCGCAATCGTCATCACAGCCGCTAATGCGGCAATGAGCATTTTGCTGCGAACATCCAGCCGCGTTAAAACATCAAATTTAGAAGCGAACGATGCCTGCATGTCTTAATTCCTTCATAGAACGGCAGCCCGTGTAAAGACCGAGCAAAGAACCGGCATAACCGATTAAAACGATCGGAAGAACTACTGCCATCAAAGCGGGAGATTCGCGCATCATGAGATAGGAAACTGCAAGAGACAATCCTTTGGAAAGAAAGTCAAAGCAGCCGACACCCCAGAACACGGCACCTTTCCAACCGAAGCTTTTAACGAACTTCATCACGACTTCGGAGACAAGTGCAGCCGCCAGCATCGGCGGAATAAGTGTGACGTTTCCGCCCAAAAGCAGGAAGTTCACCAGCGCGCTCACGATTACAAAGAGAGTCAGAGTTCCCGGCTGTCTAACTTTGTAAAGCATGATCACAAGCAATGTAGTGAACACCACATTTTTAAGCAGAAGGCTGACCGGATTCATTCCTCCGCCCACCATAGCGATTAAAACCGTGGAGAGTTTTGCGGTTGCGGCAAAAATCCCGATCACCACAAGGTCACGAGCACCCCAGCGGTCACCGAACCTTCTGAGCCAAGACTGCCCCTCCTTTCTCTCCAATACCATTTCCGTCATGTTGATTTCCGTTGAAATGAATCCGTATTACTTCTTAATACTTAGCGCTCAGCTTGAAGTTGAAGTGCCGTCCCGGTTCGTAGATCGAATCGCCGTAGGAATAAAGTTGATTGGTAATGTTGATAGCCTCAGCACTGACCATGTAGCGCTTCTGCGGGCCGAAGTGATAAGTTGTCGCAAAGTTAAGCGTTGTATAACCGGCAACGCGGGTCGTCTCATTACTGGATGGCGAATAAGACTTAGATGCCGTCTTGCTTCTGAGGTACGTATCCGTATTCCAGCGGCCGTTAAAGACTTCGAACTCTGTCTTCACGCCGTAGCGGGCCGTAAACCCGGCAACTCCGGAATCATAGGTTGAGACGCCGTTGCCCCATTCGGTCTTTCTGCGCAGCCAAGTCATGCTGGCATAGGGGAAGAAGTGGTCCGTCGGCTTAAAGTTGACGGAAAGTTCGGCACCGAAGGTTTTAGCCTTATCTGCGTTCACGTACCTATATTCTCTGGAGTTGAAATGCTCAGTAGAGATGTAGTCATCCGCAAGGTTATAGAAGAGAGCAAAGTCTGCTTCTACTGCTCTTCCGGCATAACGTGCTCCAACTTCAAAGTTGTTGGACTTCTCCGGTTTGAGACTGGAGTTCCCGTAGATAGTACCCCCGCCCATATTATTGATCAGGTATTTTTCCTGAAGGTTAGGAACGCGAAAGCCCTGAGACCATCCTGCTCTTAAAGAAGTATCTGGCAATCCTGTCCAATTCAGGCTCAAGTTAAAGACAGGACGGCTATTTTTATCACTTCCGACTTGACCAACCTTATCATCCGGCGCATTGTTGTACTTCGTGCCTGGAGCATATCCGTTTTTAACACCAACCGCTTTACTCAGCTTGGAATCTACCCACGTGTACCGAACGCCGTAATTCAGAGTGAAGTCCTGCGGCAGAGAAGTTTCCATCGACGCAAAAATCGCATTGGTTGTTTCTTTGCTCTTTACATAACGGTTTGTCACGGTATTGAGCATCGGCGCCATAGTTGTCTTGGCCAAGGTATCAGCTTCCAACTGATCCTGAACAAACTCGTAACCGGTAATCAGGAAATTCGATTCTCCCAGCTGCCAGTCAGCCTGAAGACTTGTTCCATAAGTTTTAATGCGATTGTCTGCAAGAGAGTCCGTTACGACTTTCATGCGTCCATTAGGCTGAGAAACATAATTTCTCATGTTCTTATGGTTCTTCTGCCAATAGCCGTCCCAACGCAGACGGGTCAGGTATTCGTTAAGGTTCTTGCCTTCTGCAAAGAGTGCAACCTTGTCTCGCTTCCACTTCGGAATGCGAACAAAGAACTCGCTGTTCGGGTCTTGTTCGTATTCCCAGCTAGAGGAATTGATGTCGCTGTCAAAAGTATCCGCACGCAGACCGGCAGTGAAATGCTCATTGAAGTCGTAGCTCAAGAAAGCAGAAGCATTCTTCTGACGGAAGTCTGTACCTTTCTGGTATCCGAGCGGAGTCTTGATGTTTCCGTGGCTCTGATAACCAGCATCCAAATGGTAGTTCAAACCTTTATAGGTTCCGCCGAGAGAAATCGTTTCTGCCCAACCGTGACCGGCGCCGTTCCAAGCAACAGAACCCTCAGCTTCAAAAGGTTTCTTAGAACCCTTCTTCGTGATGATATTCACCACGCCACCCAGAGCATCCGAACCGTAAAGCACGGAAGCCGGTCCTTTGATCACTTCAATGCGCTCAATAGAACTCGGATCGATCAGAATCGAGGCGCCGGACATGGATTTCTGTTCGGAAATCTTCTGGCCATCAATAAGAGTCAGGGTTCTGAAGGTATCCTCTCCGCGGATGGAAACGCGCTTTAAGCCCTGAGAACCGGCGTTATTGACCATGACGCCCGGAATGTCTTCCAGGAGCTCGCCTACGTTGCGGGCGGCAGATTCCTGGATTTCCTGGTTAGTCACAACCGTCACAGCCATTGGAACTTCGAGAAGCTGCTGTTCCACGCGGCCGGCGGTTACCGTCACTTCAGAGGTTTGAACGGTTTCTTCGGCCTGAAGTGCGAGCGAGCAAAAAGTCAATGCGGCTGCAGCCGTCAATTTGAAAGTAAGATTAGTGGTCATTTTGTCTGAGATTTGAAGTAGTCGAGGATGTGCTGAGTCATGCGGCCCTGCCAGAATTGACCGGGAACCGTCAGTTCAAAACGGTTTCCGACGGGTGCCAGGAGCCCTGCTTCAGTCCAGTTATCGATTAACGGATTCCACAAAGTTGCAAACTTCTCAGAAAACTCGTGAGCCAGTTGGGAAGGGTTAAAGAAATTCAATTCGAGCTGCTCAGCGACCGCGCGTCCCAGTTCCCAGAACAGAGGTGGTTTGGTCATCATGGCAATCGGTTTGACGCCGCTTTCGACGGCCTTGGCCCATGCATCCGGCTGGCGGTGCTGCATGAAGCCGTAACCGCTTAAGTTGCCGCCGGCGCCGGGACCGAAAGCTAAGCAGTCGGTGCGGGTCTTTGCGTAGTAGTTATAGAAATTGCGTTCACGGGTGTTTGAAGCCCAATGGGAGATGGAAAGACGCTTCCAGCCTGCTTCGTGCATGCTGTTTACCGCTTCCTGGAACATCGCAGCGCGAAGTTCATGATCCGGTCCGGGAGGAAGTTTGCCGTTCTGAATATATTTATAAAGAGGAGACTTCTCAAACACGCGGAGCTGGTAGCAGTCGATACCGTCAAGGTTGAGTTCTCGGCCTATCCGTAAGTCTTCTTTCCAAGTTTCCAAGGTCTGGAACGGAAAGCCGTAAATCAAATCAATCACGACAGCCGCCTGATCATAGCTCATCAGTTTCTCGAGCTGGCGAATCAAGGTTTCCTTATCTGAGCGGCGGCCGACAGCCTGACGAATCTTCGTATCAAAACTCTGGACCCCCAAAGAGAAACGGTTGGCGCCCCCGGCCAAAGCGGCTTCCATTTTGTCGGTTCCAAAACCGGACAAACGCCCTTCATAAGTGATTTCGCAGTCATTGGCGAGCGGAAGATAGCGGCGAACAGCTTTGATGATTCTTTCAATATCACAAGCTTCCAAAGCAGTAGGCGTACCGCCGCCGAAATATACAGCGTGTACGGGCTCACCCTTTTGCACCGGTTTGTCTGACCAAAGCTGAAGTTCTTTGATTAAAGTATCGGCAAAAGCGTTGCTTTCTTCTTTGTTTCGATACGGCTTGATATAGAACAAGCAATACAAGCAGCGAGTTTCGCAGTAGGGAACGTTGATATAGGCAACGGTTCGGCGTGTACGAGGTTTAGAAACGAGTTCGGAAAGCACCTCCGGCATTTCCGTAGGCAGGAGCATGGAGCTGTCCATCCCCGGATGGATATCAATCTTTTCCGGAAACGCTTCGACAATCGGATTCTCAGAAACTTTGGCCAACCAACGACTGATGTCGTCCGGCACTCTTCTCTGGAAAGCATTAAACATCGGGACTGCTTTCTCTCGGTCAGTGTGTTGTGCTTGCATAATGCTAAAATATCGTATTGATAATGATTATCATTTGAATAAATTTAGCACTAAGACAATTTTAATACAAACGATTATTATTATCGTTTACCTGAGTTTTAACCCTCAAAATGTATAAAAATTTAAAAACTCCCGATACAAATAAATTTTTGATAACCAATTACTCCGTCGAGTTAACTCGTTGTTCATAAAAATAATTATGTTTAGTGAAGCAATTTAAAGAGGAAATTTCAGTGGCTGATTTCAGTATTTCTGCACTTCGAATTGCCGGCATTTCAAAGAGTTTTCACGCCGGTAAAAATCAGAAAAAAGCACTTTCGGATGTCAGCTTTTCGATTGAACAAGGCGATTTTTTCGGCCTGCTCGGCCCTAACGGAGCCGGAAAAAGCACTTTGATCGGTGTACTGGCCAAGACTGTAACGCCTGACAGCGGAAACGTTTCTGTTTTAGGTTACGACATTCGCCGTGACTGGCAGCAATTCAAAATGGCGATCGGCATCGTCCCGCAGGAAATTACTTTCGATCCGTTTCTGAGTGTATGGGAGACATTAAGACTGCAGAGCGGATATTTCGGCCTGCGTCACAACGATAAGTGGCTCAACGAACTGCTTGAGGTTCTGGATCTTGCCGATAAAAAGAAAGAAAGCGTCATGCGCTTGTCCGGCGGTATGAAACGCCGCGTTCTAATCGCCCAGGCGCTTGTCCATAAACCGCCTCTGATTGTGTTGGATGAACCGACAGCCGGGGTCGACATCAACCTTCGCCACTCGCTTTGGACCTTTATGGAAGAGCTAAACCGCAAGGGACACACGATCATTCTGACGACCCATTACCTTGAAGAAGCAGAACGACTCTGCAGAAATGTCGCCATGCTCAATCACGGACGCATTGCAGCCTTAGAGAACACACGCGATCTTCTGAAGGAATACTCCAAAGACCGTGTTGTTTTTACCCTTTCGGCTCCTCTGCCCTCGGACTTTCCGATTCAGGTAGAAAAGCTTCAGGACGGATTCTATTGCCTGAACTACGACACCCCGGAAGGTTTAAGAATCCTGCTCGACGAGCTTCATAAGCGAGGCTTAGAGCCCGAAGGTTTAGAACTCGGCAAAGCCAATCTCGAAGAAGTCTTTATGAGGATTACCTCTAAATGAAATTCAAAATAGAACCTCAGCCTTACCGTCCCGGAGCTTCTTTTCTTACGCTTTTGGAAAAAGAGATTCTCCGATTCAAAAAGATTGCATTGCAGACGATTTTTGCACCGGTTCTCATGGGACTTTTGTATTTGCTCGTGTTCGGGCAAGTCTTAGCCGGCAAAATGCCGACTTTTGACGGCGTGAATTACCTGCACTTCCTTGTTCCCGGTCTCGTAATGATGACGATGCTGCAGAACGCTTTCGGAAACAGCTCTTCTTCGATGTTGTCTTCGAAAATCATGGGAAGTCTGATTTTTATCCAGCTGCCGCCCTTTGCCGGCTGGGAGCTGTCATTAGCGATGATCGGCGCCTCTATTGTACGTGCCTTAATCGTCGGCGCAGGTGTTTTGCTTGCTTCGTTCCTTTGGTCTCCTCCTCCGGTGGACCATATTCTTTGGATTTTGGTCTTTGGGTTTATGGGCGCCGCTCTTATGGGGTCCCTAGGCCTTATCTGCGGATTATGGGCTGATAAGTTTGATCAGGTCGGAGCTTTTCAAAGTTTTGTTATTCTGCCGCTAACCTTCCTTTCAGGTGTCTTCTATTCGATTAACCAGCTGCCCCCGATTTTCCAGACTTTATCGAGATTTAATCCGTTCTTCTACATCATTGACGGATTTCGGTACGGTTTTTTCTCCCAAAGCGACTTCAATCCATGGGTCAGCCTGTCTGTTGTAACGATCTCAGGCGTGGCTGCAGCAGCCTTTGCGACGTATTTATTGCAGGTTGGATACAAGATCCGGAGATAATTATTAACGGCAATTCAGTAAAGACAACTATTCAGGGAGCCGAGAAATGTAAGGAACCGTCGGCTGCTCAGGCACCATAGCCGATGAATACTCAGATCACTGCCGCTCAATTTTGTTCCTGGCAGCCAGCTGGCTTCTTCCTTGCTCAACAAGCAGCGCTTGAGCAACAGAATGGTCAACGCAAACTTTTCCGACCGGCTGAAGCAGAGTTCCGAGCGATTTAGCCATCACAATGGCAACCGGAATACCGATAATGCTGCAAAAACAGCAGACAATCTGTACCAGAGTCAGTATGACCATCGGGATGCCCAAAAAGAGTACGTAGACCGCTTTTAGAATGAATCCGTATGTTTGCCAAAGAATATTTTTATCTGCATCGCCGTCTATCTCAGATTTAGAAACCATGTCATAGGAAAACGGCAGGAGCAAAAATTTCGAATACTGGATGAGACCTAGACCGATCGGCGCTGCGATGATCGTAACAACAAACAAAAGGCCAATCAGAAAAACGAGAACCGCCGTAACAAAGCCTAGAAATGGGATGTTCCAAATAATATTTCCTAAGGTACGCATTCAATATTTCCAATCAAGTAAGAGGCAATTAAGCGGAGATATTTTGCTGAAGAGGCCTTCCTGAACTCGGGTTAGACGGCGATAGGTCATTGTCCGTTACGGGTTTTTCTAGCCATCGCATAATTCAAATCATCGGCGCGAACTTGAGTAATCTTATTTCAACAGAAAGTGAGTTGTAAAAAAAATCGACAGACGAATCAATGATTCTGCCTGCCGTTTTCCCAATGATTGCACGCTAGGTAAGATTGCATCGTTCAGGAAGAAAAAATCGTTTCACTACATATCTTGATTATTTAAATGGTATTTTCAAATTCTAATAATGATATTGCTTCTAAATCAACGTTTATTCTAATAAAACTGACAAATATGTCGCAAAAAAGCAAATAAGGTTAAAGAGTAAGGGATTTAAATCGAACAAATTCTTTCTTTGAGACATCAAATAGGATTTCTTGCTGCCTGCTGACAAAAACTCTCTTCTCGAGTTTGGCTTATATCTGCCGCCTAGCTATAGAGTTTAGGAGCCGCTCTTCTCTGAATCCTCTTTTGTTTTCCGAAGTTGCCAAAGCCAAAGTTCATAAAAAATAAAGAAGAAATTCTCTTTTCCTCCCCCGTACAGGGGTATCGATCAGCTGGCTGCCTCACTAGACTGACTATTGTCTATCAAGAGGTTTTCACATGAAAAAACTTTTACTCACTTCTGCCCTTCTAGCCGCACTTCCTTTGGTTGTCCAAGCTTCTGATGTCACTTTTAGAGCTGGGACTTATGAGGCTTCTGCCGATGGAATTCACGGCCCCGTTGTAGTCAAAACAACCTTTTCAGAGCATAAAATCGATTCCATTCGGATCGTTAAGCAAACGGAAACCGAGGGAATTGGCACTGTAGCAGCTTCCGAGCTTCCGAAAAAGATTCTTAATGCGCAGTCAACTAAGATCGACGGCATTGCAGGAGCTTCGATAACTTCCAAGGCTATTTTCTCTGCGGTAAATAAATGCATTGAACAAGCAGGCGTAAAGCCCGACCAACTCATCCCGGTAATCACTAAAAAACAAACCAAAGAAGAAAAATTGTCAGCAGATATGGTTGTTGTCGGAGGAGGCGGATCCGGAATGGCTGCTACGATCGAAGGCAGAATGAGGGGATTAAAAGTAGTCCTCGTTGAAAAAATGCCTTACATCGGCGGAGCTGCCGCGATTTCGGGAGGCCAAGTCGTTGCTCAGGGATCAAAACTTCAGAAACAATTTGGTTCAACCAAAGACAGTCCGGAATCCATGATGAAGGACTTCCTTGCCAACGGGCATAATCTTAATGACAAACGCATGCTGTCTTTGTACGCCCATAATGTTGGACAAACAATCGATTGGCTGCATGACAAAGTCGGAGTGAAATTCATTCCAAATGATTTGCCTTATCTTGCGGAGTATTCGCATCGACGCGCGCTGGAATTCCAAGGGGGAGCCAAGACGATGGCTCAGCACCTTAAGAAAGTGATCAGCGAGAACGGTGCCAATGTTCTTTACAACACACGTGTACAAAAACTTTTGACAGACGACAAAGGAAATGTCACAGGGGTGCGCGCTGTCGATAATAATGGCGTGACTTACACTATCACTTCAAAGGCCACTCTGCTGACAACCGGCGGATTCGGAAATAACAAAGAAATGCTTTCCGAACCGGTCAAGAGTGCCCTGTACTATGGGCCTGTCTCTTCAACCGGCGACGGACATCAAATGGCCTTGTCTTTAGGCGCTAAGACCCAGCTGATGCAGTATGGAAAACGTTATCCAAACGGTATCGAAGTCTCTCCCGGAAAAGCAAAATCCACGATTTATGCCAACGTCGGTGCCTTCGACCACTCAGGAATCCTAGTAGACGTTAACGGGAAGCGATTTGTCAATGAAAAAGCGAGCAATCGCCATATCTTGGACCCGATGATGGAAACCTCCAACAAACAGGCCTACGTATTTATGGATGAAGGCTCTTGGAAAGGTTTTTACAAACGCCTTCCCGAAACAGGTGTTTCCCACGAAGACGCTGATAAGTATTTAGCACAAGACGGAAAGTCGTCTCCTCTCTTTGTTAAAGGCGCTACGCTCGAACAAGCTGCTAAGAAAGCGGGGATCAATGCTGAAAATCTTGCTAAGACCGTTGCTCGTTACAACGAATTCGTAAAAACCAAGAAAGACGCTGACTTTAACCGTCCCCTCCAATACATGAAGAGCGAAATCTCTTCTCACGGACCTTATTACATCGTAGAGCAGAAACCTAGATTCGCTACTACGATGGGCGGCTTAGTCACTAACAATAAACTCAATGTCGTTCGCAAGGATGGCAGTACGATCGGAAATCTATACGCTGCCGGTGAATTGGTCGGGGGCACAATGGGAGATGATTCTCCTGCCGGTGCCAATGTCGGTTGGGCATTAACCAGCGGTAAATTTGCAGCAGACCGTATTGCTGATCAAATTAAATAAGAGTTCCTCTACCGTCCTGGAAGACCTTGTGAGATCCACACAAGGTCTTTTTATGTCTTATCCCGAAAACGGAATAAACCTTAAGATCGAGCTGCATTTTTACCGCTGATGCGACCCATTACTAAGCAATTTGCCAACGAGCCTCCACCGATCCTGTCTTTACCAAAAATACCTCCCACAACCTCTCCGGCCGCAAATAAACCGAGAACTACTCTGCCGTCCTTGTCAAGAACACGAGCCTCTTCATCGGTCTTCAGTCCGTCCAGACTCGTATGGATATAAATATTTTCTTTTCCCCAATAGAACGGAGGTTTTTCAATCCGCTGGGTAAATACCGTTTTACCGAATTTATCTCTCCCGGCTTCGACAGATTGGTTATATTCATCTAAAGTTTTACGAAGCTTTTCTTCCGGAATTCCCATCCCTACCGCCACCTCACGGATAGAAGAGGCTTTCTTAACAATTCCGCTCAGTAGTTTGACTCCAAGAGTCGCTCCTTTCTCGGACTGCGTATCTGTAATGACAGTGAATTCAGTTTTCGGCCATTCCAAAATGACCTCTACGATCTTATGCCATGGAAGATTTTCATCGACAAATCTTTCTCCCTCAGCATTTAAATAAATGTCGCCTCCAGCATAGTCAAGAACCCGACCGCCCCAAAAAGGAACAATCTGATACCCGTTCCCCTGAGTAACTTTTAAACCGATTTTCTCTCCGATATCTAATGCATCTCCATCTGCACCGTCCCAATTATTTCCCCACGGATTAGCACTGGTTTTTAAATTGATTCCAAGGCGACGATCATAGTCGAGGCGCCTAAAAACATTAGCAGTCGAACCGCCGGTTGCCAAAACCAACGACTTGGTTCTAAAAGTTTTATCCCCCTCTGGAGTGTCAGCCAACACAGACCAGCCCTCAGCGATTGGGATTAGCGCTAGAAGTCGATGCTCAAGAAAAAGCGGGATATTCTCCTGCACACGAGCATGATTCAAAATCATGACATAACTTCTGCCTGCTGAATTTCCCGGCATAGAAAACCCACGTGCGCGCAAGCCGGATTTAGCCTGAAAAGGTTCTCCGAAAACCACACCCTTCGCCTCTAACCAATCCAATCCCTCTTCCGAATGAAGGGCGATTTGTTCCAAAATTTCAAGATTTCCTTTTCTTTCACCTAATTCATAGGCATCTTTGACGAAAAGCTCGACGCTGTCTCGAAGTCCTTTACTACGTCGTTTATCCCCTCTAATCATGGCTGAAATTGTCCCGCTGGAAAAAAGGGTGTGTCCTCCGATTAAAGGTCCTTTTTCTAAAATCAAGACTTTTTCTGCACCATTTTCCTTGGCAGACAACGCGGCACAGAGACCTGCCATCCCGCTGCCGACAACGATCACGTCCCATTCAAGCTCTTCCGGGAAGGCTTTAGGCAAGTAAGCTGATGAAACGCAAAGAGGAAAATAAGTAATTAAACTCCTTCTGGAAATCATGGAGCCTTCTCCTTAAAAACGTCTCCGGGCACTTTCTGAAGCCATTGATAAGCTTCTAACCGAGATCTCACCCCCAGCTTACCGTATGCGTTTGAACAATGCATTTTTACTGTTTCTTGTCCGATTCCCAGTTGATCAGCAATTTCCCGATTGCTCGCCCCTTTGGCTGCGAGCACAATGACATCTTTTTCCCGGTTCGTCAAAGAATTGAAGGTTTCTTCAAACTTTTCCTCTTCTTTTTTCTGCCTCCAGTATTGACGAGATCTTTCGCAAGCCTTGGAAACAGAGTCTCGAAGTTTGAGAGGATCACCGCGTTTTTCGAAAAAATCTACAGCCCCATATTTCATGGTATATACGGCCGTTTCGATATCTCCGTGACCCGTCAAAAAGATAATGGGTAACTTATTGCCTCGTACGTAAAGCGCTCGCTGCAATTCAAGGCCCGTCATCTCAGGCATTCTTATATCGAGCACAAGACAACCAGGGACGCGGGGATCGTCTTCTTCCAAAAAGCGAACCGGATCAGCCCAGTCTTTCACCTCATACCCGCACATAGATAAAAAGAGCTTTTGGCTCTCCCTGAACGCGTCGTCATCATCAACTAAACGAACCAGCGGAGAAATTTCGGACATAAACTTTCTATCCTCCTATTTGAGCAGACTGACCTTCCGGCAAGATGTCGAACCTTAATGCAGCTTTCAATTTTTTGTCAGCTAATTGAAAACTTAACGATGCTCCATGACGATCACAAATTCCGCGGCAAATACTCAAACCAATCCCAAGACCAGTCGTTTTTGTAGAGACGGAATAACTTTTCTCATTAATCATTTCAAGCTGAGACTGAGACATTTGAGACGCTGGATTTTCGATTTCACACAGCCATTGTTCTGCTCTTGCGTCTTTTGATATCTTAACGTGAATCGTGCCGCTAACGTCGTCAGATAACGCATCAGCCGCATTCCTAAGAAGGTTCAAAAAAAGAATTTGCAGCTCCAAAGCATTCCCTTTTATCGGGTAGTATGTGCGGACGGACCAATCAAAAACAATCTGATTTTCCAATTGTCTTCCGCGCTCGGCGATCAAAGAACCGGCTGACTTCTTAAGCAGCAGAGCTAGATCACAATCCTCCTGGCGTGAATAATTATTTTTAGCGTACCCCCTCACACGGTCAATGATTTTTGACATAGTTAAAACTTGCTCTTCAATACCATTGAGTGCTTTTTGTTTTACTTCTTTGGAAAAAGGTATTTTGGACGAGCCCTCCATCTTCAGCAGCGTCACATAGGTTCTAATACTTCCTAACGGAGAGCTGAGTTCGTGGGCAATCATGCCGCTCATCTGCTGCACAATAGAACGTTTCTCGTAAGCATTCAGCGCTTTTCTGACTTTGATGGCTTTAGCTTCAAAATTGTCTTTTTCCAAAAGAGCATTGGCAAGCATTGCCGTACGTCTTTTAATAAGAACATTCAAACGGAGCTCATTCAACAGCAAAAATACGAACAAAAGGAACACAAACCAAACGGCTCCTTTATGCCGTTCATACAATGCAGCCGGCGTAATATCTCGAAGATACCGGTAAGGTCCTTCTTTCAATCGCTCAAACAATTCCATGATCCGGCGTTCACTAACATTTGGCACCCACTGGCGACTCAAATCTCCGCCCGTTTTATACAACGCAATCGTCAGGTCTTTCACTTCTTCTCGCGGCGTACCCTCCGCCGCCCACAGGCTGATATCCGGAAATAGATCTGTTGAATGCCTACAGTCAAGCGGAGAGTCTTTCTTTTGATGAACAATTCGAATCAATCCCTTCTTAATCAGACCTTGTTCTTCAAGGTTTTCCAGAAGACAGGCAGGAATAATTCCGACATCTGCTTTTTTATTAAGCAGTGCGCTTAGTACGTCAGGATATGCGTTATTGCTGAAGGATATCTTCGAAAAAAAGTGTTCATCATCATAATGATTTTTCTTCAATTCATTGCGAACGCTCAGCCAGCTGTCAATCGTATTCGGAAGACCGCTCTGCGCTGTTTTATGTTGCAGATCAGCAAGAGATACGAGTTCTTTTCTGTCATTCAACACAGCGAGCGCTGCACCGACAGACTGTTCAGGGTCCCCGCTCTTGAGATTGATTCGAGTAGCAATTTTGTAGGTATTTTGTGCCGGAGAACCGTCTATCGTGGCAAAGAAACCTGTCGGAGCCAAAATAAAATCCGGTTTGTCTTTTCTCAAGGCATCAAGACCATCAGCAGCTGAAAATGTTATGGTTGCTACGTGATATTTGGGAAGACTTCGCCTGAGCTCGGAGAGCATTTTTTGAAGTTCGATAACGTCTTTGGGATTGACAAGCGTATCAGGGATACCTATTGTCAAAGAAGGCTGCGAAATTTCTATCGGCGCACTTGCAGCATTCGCTTGAACTACTAAAGGCTGAGAGAAAAATAATCCAACGACAAAAATCAGTTTGCCGACCACTCCTTTCTCCGCCAAAAAGAAAACGAAAAATTCGACAAAAAATCCTTGACTCTGAGGTTGTTCAATCATTTTTGTTTTTTCCACCCATTCGGGGGTATCAGAAAAAGCCTTCAAATCTCAAAATACTTCCATACGAGATCAATCAATCTCAGTTTTAAATTCTATTAGGAGTCCATAAGATGCAAAAAGCCAAACTTTCCCTTATCGCAGCCGCTCTTCTCGTTCCCGCATTCGCACTTTCTGCCTATGCTGCAGATTTTGTTCGCCCTATGCCTACCCACCCCATCCAAGCCGGTCCAACTCTTCTTGGCGGTGAACAGCCCGTTATTTGTTCTCCCCTTGTAGGCAAAAATCTTAAAGCCATCAAAGCAGAAGCGAAAACAGTAAAAGCTCTGAATCCGGACATGGTTGAAGTTCGCGCCGATTATTGGGACTTCATTGAAGATACCGATAAAGCCATTGAAGCTCTCCAAGCAATTCGTAATATTATCGGCGACACACCGATTCTTCTGACAGTCCGTGTCGCGGAGGAAAGAGGTTTCAAAAAAGTTGGTCAAAAACCGAAGTTTGATTTTTACAAGAAGGCCGCAGCTCTCAAACTACCTAACCTGATTGACGTCGAATTGGTGTATGGGGCAGACACTATTAAAAATCTCAAAAAGGATTTAAACGGAGTCCCTGTTGTCGTTGCCTATCATGATTTGAAAGGTACTCCGAGCAGCGAAGAAATTGCTAACATTCTCAAAAAGGAAATTGATGCTGGCGGCGATGTCGCCAAAATCGTGGTGAAACCCAATTCTCAAGCCGATGTTCTCCGTTTCCTCAATGGAACACTTGAATTTAGAACGAAGAACCCTGCATATCCGGTCATTGCTTCTGCCAGTGGGCAGGAAGGAAGAATCACTCGTTTAGCCGGCGGCCTTTTTGGTATTGATTTGACGTTTGCATCCGGTGTTAAAGGCTCCAATCCCTGGCAGATGCCGGTTCAGACAGTACAAGAGATTAACAAGGTCATCTATCCGGTTACTAAGAAGTAATGTTTTCTCCGCCGAAAAATCGAGTATCTGGTTAGATTAACTCGATGAGGTGATGCTCCGGCTCAAAAGTCGGAGCATTTTTGTTCAGTGAACGTTGCTCACAATGCTAGAGAAAATGTGAAAAAAGTATTGCTTGAGTGAGTCTTCGCGTATCAGCTCCAACAAACGCTAGGTATAGATAAATTTGCCACGGTTTTCCAAGACAGACATTCCATTTTCAAAGGACTTAACGATAGTGATGCGTCTGACTGCTTTAGCATTCACGGTAACTTTAATTACTTCTGAGTCGCTTTTTTCTCCAATGCAAAATGATCGAAAAAGATATATGTTATATAGCTTCTCCCCTTTCGGACTTTTCCCATTCTCGCAGAAAAAAGGAAGCTCTTCCGAAGTTGCTCCCAAGTTATGAAGAAATTCAGAGACATTGAAACGAATAATATCAATGAGACAAGCTTCTTCGGGGAATTCTGAAGCTGAGAGTGTAATCTCTCGGCTATAGCGAAAAATGGAATCACAAGCATATGGCGTCAGCTCAGAATGCTGGAAGTTTTCCGATAACAAACAGTTATCCCCTTGGAAAATATCCTTGCTGCCAATGGGAAGCTCTTTAAGAGACACAAAGCCGAAATTTTCCTTTGCGCACCCAACTTTCTTCTTACCCATAAAAATAAATAGCCTTCTATCTGGAATCCATCTTCTAAATATCACATTGGAGAGCCAATCCCTAACAATTTCCTTAAAGCGGTCTTTGAATATGTAGGCAATCACGAGAGCGAAGAATAAATTCCGGCTCAAAGACCCATATCTGTCTTGATAGAAGAATGCCACCACCGTCGCAAAAAGCATCGATAGTGCCGCCGCTGATCCGTAAATAGAATGCGTAAGTAAGGGAGCACCTTGCTTATAACGAATGTCAAGAAAAAGAGAACTCTGAACAAATTTTTTCAGAAAGGACCATCGCATCAAGAATGCCGATTCCTTACTCTCTCCTTCGATTGATTTAACCGGAAAGCGGCTTGCGCGGTATTTCTCAACTTCCTGCCAAAAAGACAATATTTTGTTTCTCGGCTCACCGATGCAGACTTCATTGAGATCTTTAAGGCAGAATGCGGTCACCACAGTGAGATATTCGTCAAGTTTATCGAGCTGCCGAACCTCTCGTTCTGAATTTTCTTGTGAGAACTTTATGTTTCTAAACTCATCAAGCAGCTTATAGACAGTCTGCAGAAAAGTTTCAGTTTCTTCCGCGGACAGTTCTTGTTTCTCCATCAAAGAGCGGCTGCTCTCTTGAAGTGCAGTTTTATATTTGAGACAGAAGCGTTTGAAGAAATCATCAAATTTCTCCTCTTTGCCTGAAGATATTCTCCGAGCAACAAGTTCCTTGAGGAGACCATCCAGACTAGGGCTTTGCTCACTCAGACTAAGGTAGCACTTCAGATTATGTTTGAACTCTTCTTTTTTGAAATTATTTTCCGTGATTTGAAGCGCGCCGGGAAAAATAAAGAATGTGTCAACCCGGTACTTGAGTTTTTTAGTTTTATCTGTGATGCGGATTTTTTGCTTAACTTCGATTTGTTTTTTGCCGTGCTGCTTAATCGCGTCTATGAGCATGAGTTCTCCTGCAAAATAAACCGACTAAAGAGGATGGAAAAACATCGTGCCGCAAAGTCTTGGGAAACTTTGCGGCACAGCGTATCACTATTTCGTTAGAAGAATCCGGGAGTGATGCCGAGCCATTTAAAATAAGTTGCTCCGGCAAGCATCAAACCCAGCCAGTAGAGAAAAGACATAACGAAGCCATAGTAGAAAGATTCGCCCATCGTATATTTATTTGTACCGTAAAGCATTGCGTTCGGTTTAGCATTAAACGGGAGGCTCCAGCAAACGTTAATGCAGAGTGCCACAGGAATCGCTAACGAAAGAATATCGATCTTTAATTCCTGCGCAATACCAATAACTATCGGCATGAAAATAATCGTCCTCATGTTCTTGCTTTGGAAAATGAAGTGACTTGCGATAAAGATGCCGGTCAGAAGAGCATACAGACTGAAATAGCTCATAGAAGCCAGTCCTAACCCGTCCATCATAGCTTTGGTGAGAGTGTCCATCAATTTAGTAGCTGTGAGTCCTGCCCCAAGCGCATAAGCTCCCGCGGAGAAGATCATTAGATGCCAAGGGATATCAACATCGTTCCAATTTAGCAATTTGAACTGTGGTGCAAGCATAATGACGGCGCCAGTCATAGCCACAACTGTTGCATTGATGCCGTGAATTTTATCCGTGGCCCAAACTAAAAGTACCAAACCGAAGATAGCGATTGCCTTTAGCTCGTCCATCTTGAACGGCCCGAGCTCCTCATATGCCTTTTGAAGGGATTCCATGCCGCCCTGCAGCTTCGGCTGTTTGTCTTCTTCGGATACGGGAAAGATAAATCGCATGCCGAGTCCGTACCCGATAATTCCAAATCCAATAACAAGCGGAAGGCCGGCCATTAGCCAATCAAAATAGTAAATCGTGCATCCGGCTCCCGCGAGCAAAGCGATTGCAAGAAGGTTGGCACCGGAACCAGTCATAAACGCGTTGCAGCTGGCGTTGATCATGACTAAGTTGTAAAGTACCAAATTTCGAGAGAAGTTATTCGTTGTATCAGTCCCCGGAGCACCGTAAACAGCAGAGATGACCATGAAAAGCGGCATCATAAGCGCAGCTTTCGCTGCTGTGGCGTTTACAAACGCAGCCAAAAGAACGTTAATACCAAGAAAAGTCAGAAAGATTGCTGAGGCATTTCGTCCAAAACGAAGAATCAGCCAAAGCGCTACTCGCTTAACTAGTTGTGTCTTCACTAAAGCGCTTGCAAGAACAAATGCTGAAACGTTTAGCCAGATAACCGGATCCCCCAAGGTTGCCATTGCCGGTTTCGCTTTTAAAATTCCTGTCAGCACAAGGCCGCAGATTAAAAGCATTGAGGTAACGTAGTTCGGCAGCGCCTCGCTGATCCAAAGAAAAAGAGCTGTTGCAAAAAGGGCAAACATTATCTCTTGTTTCTGATTCAGAATGGGAATTTGTACGACATACGCAAGGACAAAGAACAGAATTGCAGCAATCGGTAGTCCCCATTTCTTAAAAAATGCCCCGGTTTTAGTGAGCTTTTTCTTTGGAAGCCGATTTAGAGAGTAGCTGTTTAAATCCAGAGGGTCGTAATTGGTTTGGACGGTGCTTGTTGTCATAGTTTTTACGGCGGCTGCTTAAAACCGCCGTTCCGGTTAATTCCAATAAAGCTTTAGTTCATACCAAGAACTTGTTTAGCCGCTTTCAGATAGTTTGTGTTGGGAAGCTCTGAAATTCCCAGAGCCTGCGTCGCCTTTTTCATGCCTTCATAATTCTCGCTTTCGCAGCAGGCTGTCTCTACCATTGCGCCATTGAACCAAACCTGAGCATATTCGCAAATAATCCCTTCAACTGAGAAACCATAGCGTTTCTTTTCCACACGAACGACGGCTAGTTCTGAATTCTCTTTGGCCATCTCTATGAACTCCTCAAGGCTGTAAACGTCTTTTGTCAGTTCAAGCGCAACTTCGAGATGCTTGAGGATTTCGCCCAACTCTTCCCGTTTAACTGGGAATTTAAATTTGCCGCGAGGCTGAAAGATTTCATAGCCCTCCGGTGTTTCTCCGACTTTAGTCTTAATGTCAAGCAGACCGTCGCGAACTTTGACATTGGCTTCGTTGGTACGTCGAGAGAGGAAATAGATCTCTTCCGGCATTACGCGAGCTGCGTAAAGGGTCGCTTTACATTTCCACATATGCTCCTGAACGCCGGCAATAATGTTCTTTCCAAAGACGCGGAATTCAGCGCGGGGAATGATTTTGGCAGCTTCATCAGCACTAATTGCTTTATTTTTGTCGTATGGATTTGTCATTTGATTACCTACTTATTCCATGTGGTGTAAGGATGAGAGACGAGGTTGGAATTGAAATAACGAGGATCTGAAGAGACCTCTTCGCCAAGCCAGTCAGGTTTCTCGAAGGATGTATCTTCGGAGGGAACTTCTATTTCAGCTACGATCAAACCTTCATTAACCCCGTGGAATTCGTCTATTTCCCATGTAAGGCCGTTCCCGGCCGGAATCTTGTAGCGGGTTTTTTCGATAATCGGTTTTTCTGCAAGCTCATCGAGCATCTTGACGCAATCGTCATATGGAATTGAATATTCAAACTCAAGGCGTGTGCAGCCGACCGTCAATCCTTTAACCGTAAGGAAAGCCTTGTCATTGATTGTTCTGATGCGAACTGTGCGTTCCTTAACGCTGTTCAGATAACCTTGGCGGTAATGAGTGCCGACTGCGTTTTCACGCCATCCGTCGCCCATGACGAGAAATTTTCTTTCTATTTCTTTTGCCACTTTAAAACTCCTTGATTTTTAAACTCAGCGATTAAAAGCTACGAGTAAATTCTGAGCTTTAGGCGGCAAAATTAAAAATTATCAAATCATATGCTTCCCATAAGAAATTCTTATAAGTACAACTCAAATTTGATCTTTTGGCTTCATGCTCTCAGTAAGGAGGGAGATAAATTCGAAAGCTGCCGGAGAAAGTTCACGTTTATCGTTGTAGCCAAGAAAATAATCCGCTGTAACAGAAAAATTTTCTACCGAAAGCATAATCAGCGATTCTCGTTTTAATTCCTGTCTGACCGCTATTGATGGAAAAGCCGCTGCACCGAAACCCCGCGCAATTAGTTGTTTAGAGCTTTCAAGACTATTAACTTCAATAACAGGCGTCGAGAGGAATTCATAAACTCCGACACTTTTAAACCACTCCTCGAGCTTGGAACGCATACGACTTCCTTTTTGACGCATGACAAGATAATTTTCCGCAAATTCTTTTGCAGAAAGCGGCCTTTTCAATGCGGCTAGGGGCGAGGATGGTCCACAGACACAAATGTACGGCTCTTTGATAAGCAGCTTCTGCTTGCAGTGTTTGAGATTTCTTACGTGGCGACTTAAAGCCACGTCCGCAAGCCCCTCTTCTACAAGGTGCGTAACGTAGGCAGAATCTCCCATTTCCAGACGAATGGAAATCAGAGGGTATTTTTTATAAAACTCAGCAATAAAGGAAGAGAGAAAATAGTTACCCATGACCGCGCTGGCAGCGATAGTGAGCTCTCCCGTCAATAGGTGGTTTAAGTCACTGAAAACATTTTCGATTTCGCGAAAAATTCCAAAGAGTTTCTGGGTATAACTAAATAAGATTTTGCCCTTAGCAGTCAGGCGAATCTGACGTTTACTTCGATCGAAAAGAGGATTGCGAAGTGCATGCTCAATGCCTTGAATCTGCTGAGATACAGCGGGCTGCGTCATATAAAGCGCCTTAGCCGCTTCCGTAAAACTGCCGAGACTGGCAACTACGTGAAACGTTTTGAGGTGCTCTAGATTCATTCGAGTGATTCCGAGCTGATTTTTGCGCATACAGACGCCCCCCTGGATTTAGATAAATACTATTTGAGAATTCGCTCTGATCTCAGTTTACTTGATGAAATGCAGATTGATTGGTGTGAGCATGAGGCTGAAATCTAAGGTTCCGAACTGTTGGAAACAAAAATTCCCGCCCCGATTTCTGTTATCGAGAAGCGGGAATTCAGACTGAAAAGATGTTTCTTAAGAAAAAATCAGAACTTATGCATTAAACCCACCGAAGTATTCCATCCACTCAATCCGGGCGCTTGATTTAAAGCTTTATGAGCCTTACCCCATGCCCCCTGGACGTAAACGAGTGTTCTCTTCGAGAAGTTATACAAATATCCAGCGCCGATGCTGTAGGCATTGAATTTTTTATCCCAGCCTTCTTCAAGTTTTCCGGAATTCTTGTTCTTTCCGAAAACATACTGGCCTTGAACCATAAATTCTGCGCCAAAGGCTTTCACCGAAGTTGACAGAGAAAATGCGTGGTAATTATTCGCTTTGCCAGCGTTGTAGGCTTCTGCCATCTTTTCTTCAGCAAATTCAATTCCGGGCAAAGCAGCATGCTGTGCAAATTCATACGCACCGAATAATTTGAAGGCTGCGAAATCGTATGAAGCACCGAGATTCAGAAGACGAGTCTTGTTCTGGTCTGCCGCGCCCTTATGATCCAGCAGTTCATAGATAACATCAATGGAAAGTTTGTCTTTGTTGTAGGTCAGTCCGGCTCCGTAGTAATGAGAATTGTGCGACCACTTTTCTTCATCGGCATCTGTTCCGTTTGAGTACATCAAATGTCCTTGCAGACCTCCGAAAGCCGGTGTGACATAAGCTATTGAATTGTTGTAACGCTCGGTTAAATAGAAAGCTCCGTACATATTGCCGATCGTTGAGAACGAAGTGGAATATGCCGCACCACCCAATATGCTGAAAGTTCCACAGTCCGAGGAAAGTCCGCCGAAGCGACCGAAGCCTAATTTGCCCCAGTCACCGCTCAGACCTAAAGCCGTTTCTCGATTAAATGCCTTTCCAGCAGTAGCCTCGGAACCGTTGCTGAGATTGAAGCCCTGCTCAAGTTTGAAAAACACACTGTTTCCGCCGCCGAGTTCTTCCTGGCCCATCAAGCCCCAGCGATTGCTCAGCCAGTTACCGTTCGTCATTTGGACTTTGGCAGATTGATGCTGCAGTTTGCTGACGGTGAGGCCTCCGTCAAGAATGCCGTACATTGTCACCGCCGGTTCGGCCATAGCCGCGAAACCGGTAGCCATACCAATAGATAACACTAAAAGATGAAGTTTTTTCATTTACTGGCTCCGATTACTTAATGACATGGCAGTTCTTGCAAAGATTCTGCTGAGGCTGATGCTCTCTATGGCATTCAAGGCAACTTACGGTGTCTCCGTAATGCGGAGAGTTGTGATAGTTCTTCTCATTGACGTTAGCAGGAAGCTGGATGGAAGAAGATTTTCCGTGGCACTGGATACAAGTAGTGTCCTGAGGAGCCTGCATTGGCTGTATGTTGTTATGGCATTGAGCGCATTGAATATTAGCGTGGAGACGAGCCATTGATCCGGACATGGCTTGGTTTTGTGCGAAGGCGGGGTTGAGGAGGATTGAGAAAGCGGCCGCCATAGATAACACGATGTATTTCATGATTTTTTCTCTCTTAAAGGTTAGCTGCGACAGATCTTCCGGCGATGCGGCCCATAGCCAGGCAGTCAGTAGAAGAACAGCTGCCTAAACGGTCCAAGCCGTGGACACCACCGGTAATTTCGCCGGCTGCATAGAGACGAGGAATGGGTTTGCAGGTCTTCGTGCTGATCACTTGAGCCTGATCGTTAATGCCGATGCCGCCCATGCAGTAGTGAAGTTTCGGCCAGAATCTCATCGCATAGAACGGAGCCTTGAGTTCAACTCTCTTATCCAGGGGACGGCCGAAGAGCTCGTCTTTACCTGCTGCCACCATCTTGTTCCATTCGGCGATCTGCTGTTTCAGCGGCTCAAGCGGAGCGCCGTAGAATTTGGCGAGCGCTTCGACGGTGTCAAACTTCTTAACCGTGCCTTCTCTGAAGCTTGCCTTGAATCCCGGACGATTGACCGTCGTTTTTTCGGAACAGAATCCGAACGGCATAACCGGTTTACCCTGCTGGTCGACGCATTTCATTTCAGCTTCCGAGCGTTCTCTACGTGAAGCTAATTCATTAACAAAGCGCTTGCCGTTTCTTGCATCTACCATGATGCCTTCAGCGAAGATATAGTCGGCAAAAATCGAAGCTGCGCCGGCGCCAAATTCATCGGGAGTTGCCCAGGGACCGACCTGATAAATATCTAAAAGAACCGGCATTGCACCGAGACCGAGAAGCATACGAACGGATTCTGAAGTGGCGCCCTTCTGGCTTGTACTTTCGAGTGTGGAGTACTGAGGTGTAGAAGCAGAAATAAATTCATTGTCTGCGCCCCATCCGCCTGTCGCAAAAATCACGCCTTTGACTGCCTGAACTTTGTAGGTGTTCTTGTGCGTCTTCTTGTCGAAGTCATATTGACCTTCGACTTCGACACCTCGGACAACGCCGTCTTTATCCGTAAGAACTGCACTGCAGAAACTCTTATTTCTGAATTCAACGCCGCGTTCCTTCAGCCAGTTGTGCATCGGAACGCAGATGCCGCCGCCGGAATAATTTTCTGCGAAGATGGTTCTCGGAGCACTGTGGCCGCCAAGTCGGATCACCTGGTCAGCGAACTTCACGCCGCATTTGAACATCATGTCGTAGCAGGAGGGAGACTCTTTAACCACTGCTTTAACCAAAGCCGGATGATTTAGGCGCTGCCCTACTCGCAGCATATCCTCTTCCATAAGCTTCGGGCTGTCCTTAATGCCCTTACTCTTTTGAAGACCGCTTCCAGCCAAGGAAATCTGTCCGCCGTTAATGCAGGAATTGCCCCCAAAAACATTCATCTTTTCCAGCACTAGAACGGATTTGACGCCGTTTTCTAAAGCACTGTAAGCAGCCGCCAAACCGGCAAAGCCGCTGCCGATGATGGCCACGTCATAGGTTTCGGACCATTCGTCCTTCTCTGCCGCGCGGATAGCCGGAGCTGCACTGCATGCCAGGCCGAACAGAGAACTTTTGATGAGACTTCTTCTTGAGATGAGGTGAGATTGCATGATTTCTCCTTTAAGTTCACTACATTCTCTTTGTCGAGTTTTATTTTCTCTCTTAGAGAGAATTTAACATCTGAAAATGAATATTAAAATTCTTTAACGGAAATTTTTATTGGATCAAACCCTGTATCGAGTAAACCAGGTCGACCGTTATAATTAATTGTTTCCTGACCATTAATTGAAATGTCTGAAGTTCCATCCCAAGAAAACCGACAATTCAGACTGGATCGAATTGTTGAAGTGCTCGAGCTGCTTTCTACTTCCAAAGAAGGCGTTTTGCTGATGGATATCGTAGCGGCGCTCGGCATTCCCACCTCAACTGCCTACAAACTGCTTGCAGAAATGCGAAGAGTCGGGATGATCGAAGCCACAAACGGCCGAGGCAGACAGCGTTTGACCAAACGCATGACCGAGCTCGGAACCATTGCAGACAGGAATGCCCAAAAATTTGCTTCCGTTGAAAAGTATTTCGATCAGCTGGCTGACGAATTAGCTGAGACGGTTTATTTGGTTCAATTAAGAGGCCGACTCATCTCCCTTGTCGGTTTCTCCCAACCGATTGAAACAACCGGCCTACACCCGGGTTTTGCCTTTCCGATTCACGCTTCTGCGGCCGGAAAAATCCTTTGGGCATACCAAGATGAAGATCTTTTAGAAACAGAACTAAAGCGCTCTCACATCAAGTTCCAGGACAAAACCAAAGTGAATCCTGACGAGGTAAGAGTTGCTCTGAAGGATTCTCTCGAAAAAGGCTACGGCATTCACGATGAGGAATGGGATCAAGGCGTTCTTGCCATTGCGGTTCCCGTCTTCTTGGGCAGAAAAATGCCCGTGATGGCGGTCGGCATTGTCGCGGTCAAAGACCGAGTTCTTAAGAAGTACAGTATTGAAGAAATCGTAGAAAAATTAGAGAAGCTGAGAGACAAAATCTCTCCGATCTTAGAAGAGGCGTGACATGGATCTCGCTCAGATGGCGGGATGGCTGGCGGCAGCTGCAGCCATCATAGCCATGCTGCAGAAGTCTGATTTACGGTTAAAGCAGGGTTTAATCATCCACACCGTGCTTTATGGGATTCATTTTGCGTTGCTCGGACTCCCGACGGCAGTCATATCTTGTGTGATCGCGCTCGCCCGAATCTCGTTGTCGATCTATACGCGATCCCTGCTCTGCGCCGCCGTTCTCATCATCTTCAGCGTTGCGACAGCGTTGGCAGTTTCGCGTTCCACAGTAGAAATTCTTCCTTTGGCAGCAAGCGTCGTGCTGACGCTGTCGTTGTTTCGATTCGACGGAATCAAGTTACGACTCGGATTATTGGGGGGATCCGTTCTCTGGCTGATTCACAACATCTATGTCCAGAGTTGGGGCGGAATTTGCCTTGAGGCTTGTTTCTGCCTCTCAACGCTATGGGGGCTCTGGACCATGGTTCAAGAGCAAAACGAAAACTCAAAGAAAGAAGTTTGCCTTTGATCTTCAAACTTGGACATATAAGCGGCTCAGAAGAATTCTTTCGTTTTCAGGCTGATTTCAAGGCATGGAACAAAGACGAGAACAAACCAGGTTTTTTCTCAATTTTTTCGGTCGAAATGTCTTTGACTTCATAGCCGCCGTCTTTCAGCGCTTTTCTAAGAAGATTACCGCTGGGAATAAAGCTGCCTTCAACTGTCAGCGTTCCTTTTCTATGTGAAGCAGAAAGTTTAGCGTCCGGCAAAATTTTCATGACCAGAGACTTAACCTGAGACTCACACATAGAGCAATGCATTCCGTCCACAACAACTGTCGTTTTGTACATTTCGAGGCTCCTTGTACCATTTGTTGAGAATTATAATCACTTCGATTGAAGAAATAAATAATATTCGTTCTCATTAATTTCCAAGTTTGAGTTGAAAGAGTCTCAGAAAACCTTCAGGCCGGAATGCCGCCCTCGTTTTCAGTTACTTTTGGTTTGAAGGATTTTTTTTCGCTTCTTTTGGAAGCTCTTTAGCAGAAGGAGTTGGGTTTGGAGCCTGTTTTCCTTCATCCATTCTCAGTTGCTTTCTTTTTTCTTCGCCTTCATGTTTCAAACTTTGAGCGATTGCACTTAAAGTTTCGCCGACCGTCTTTGGTGCGGTTTCAATTTCTTTTGCTACCGCCGACTCCGACGGAGTGACGTAGTAAACCGCGAGGGCTATCCATCCGATCAAAGCTGCAATAAAAGCGACATTTCTAATTTTCATGTGATGTCCTCCTATAAAAGTGAACACCTTTCTTTTATACAGGGTTTCTACCGAGATTCGAAGTTCTGAGTAGCTCATTTGTGAGTATTTGTTCTACTTTCATTTCACGGAATCAGTTCTTTTTTACTCAAATGTGAGACGTTCCGGGTATATTCAAAGAAAAACCGGATGTAGTAGAAAAGTCATGGATCACAAGCTGAATATAGAAGATTTGCAGGAGAGTCTTCAAACCTCATTCATTTGCAAGAAACACGATTCTTCAGAAAAATACCGCTCCAAGTTCCTAATCAATTCTGGTCAATTTTCAGCCGGAAACATTCAAAAAGTTATATGCGATATTCTTGACGAACTTCGCGGTTGCGAATCCTTTGATATCAGCGTTGCTTTTATCACGGACGGCGGAGTAAATCTACTCACCCAAACGCTCTTGGAACTCAAAGAAAAAGGTATAAAAGGTCGAATTCTCACCACCGACTACAACCTCTTTTCCGAACCTAGCGCATTAAAAGGACTTGCAAAATTCGAGAATATTGACGTTCGAATGTATCGCTGCAAAGAAGGATCAGGCTTTCACGTTAAGTCCTTCATTTTTAATCATTCTTCTCAATGTAACGTCATTATCGGTAGTTCGAACCTCACCCAGAACGCATTAACAACGAACCAAGAATGGAACGTCAAATTCGTATCCACGTTTGAAGGTGAGATGGTCTTCCTCATCAAAAAAGAGTTCGAAAAATTATGGAACGATCCTCTCTCCTTCCCCTTGGAAGAAGTCATCGAGGAATATGAACAAGAAAGAAAAACTCTAAAAGATTTACAACGCAAGGCAAAAGCCTACATTTCCTCTTTGCCTCAGAAGGTTGAGCTCAAGCCCAACAAAATGCAGGAATCTTTTATTAAGAAGTTAGACGAAATTTATCATTCCGGTCAAAACCGTGCTTTATTAATTTCTGCAACTGGAACGGGTAAAACTTACGCTGCTGCCTTCTCTGTTAAGCATTTAATGGAACAAAAAAGGCCTGAGCATCATAAGCGACCGATCAAAAAAGTCTTATTTGTCGTCCACCGTGAACAAATCGCCATTCAAGCTAAGAATAGTTTTGCAAGAGTCATAGGCTCTGAGCATGGGCAAACCTACGGCCTGCTCTCCGGGAATCATAAAGACAAGGAGTGTACGTTTCTCTTCTCTACCATCCAAACGCTTTCTCTAGACCGCATTCTTAAGGATTTTGCACCAGACGCCTTTGATTTCATCATCATTGACGAAGCCCACAGAAGCGGAGCCAATAGCTACGACAAAATCATGGCGCATTTCCAGCCGGAATTTTGGTTAGGAATGACTGCAACCCCGGAACGCACGGATGACAAAGACGTTTTTAAGATATTCAACCATCAAATCGCATACGAAATCCGCCTGAAGGATGCGTTGGATTACAACCTACTCTGCCCGTTCCATTATCACGGTATCAGCGATCTCAAAATTAATAATGAGGAACAAAAGGACTTCTCAAACTTTGCCTATCTGACTTCTGATGAACGTGTCAAACATGTCTTACAAAAAGCCGAAGAATTTAAATTCTCAGGAGAACGCGTCAAAGGTTTGATTTTTTGTTCCAGCGTTGATGAAGCAAAGGTATTATCAGAGAAATTAAACCAACACAACCTTCGTACCACTTATCTCACTGGGGATTCAAAACCTGAAGCACGCCTCGCCGCAGTTGATCGATTGGCCGGCGCTGACGGTCCCCAAGCGTTGGACTACATCCTAACCGTCGACATTTTCAATGAAGGCGTCGACATTCCTGAAATCAATCAAGTCATTTTCTTAAGACCGACACAAAGTCCGATCATTTTTACCCAACAGCTCGGACGAGGACTTCGCAAAGCTGCTGGCAAAGAGTACGTAGTGATTCTCGACTTCATTGCGAATTATGAGAAAAACTACTTGATTCCTGTAGCTCTGTCAGGAGACAACTCTTATGACAAAGACAGTATGCGCAAGCTTGTGATGCTCGGAACAAAAGTCATCCCGGGAGCCTCAACGGTTGAGTTTGAAAAAGTCGTCCGCGATCGTGTCCTTGAATCTATCGATAATGCCCGCACCAACACTGTTGAACTTTTGCGCACATCCTACCAAGCAATTAAGAACAAACTCGGGAGAATTCCGAACCTCGTTGATTTTTACCCGCACAACGGTATCGATGCTGTGAAGTTTTTTGAGAAAAAATGGGCACACTACGGTTCCTCTTACTATGGTTTCTTAGCAAAATACGAAAAAGACTACACAGGCAAACTGTCTCCTCTGCAAGCCAAAATGCTCAGCTATCTTTCTGGACGATTCGGGAATGGTAAGAGAGTTGCGGAGGCATTGTTAATCGAGTCCATCATTAATAATAAAAACACCAATGCGGACTTCTTCAAGGAACAACTTCTTAAGCGCTTTGGCATCGATGCGTCCGACGACTTGTTGAAAAATATCGTTTTGAACTTGTCGAATCAGTTCAACTTAACAGGGGACCAAAAAGAGAGAAACAAAGACGTTGTATTTGTTGAACCAATCGGGACGGAAGATTTCCGAATCGCAGACGCCTTCAATCGAGCATTAAACGATGAAACCTCTTCTGATTTCATAGTGCAACTTAATGATCTTATTGCGTTTATTTACCAGAGATATGATCTTCGTTATTCCAAACGTTATCGCTGCATGGACTTAACGTTGAATGAGAAATACTCCTATGAGGACATTCCCCGCCTTCTGAATTGGTCTAAATACATCAGCGCGCAAATTATCGGCGGCTATAGATATGACGATGAAACGAATACGCTTCCGGTTCTGGTGAACTACAACAAGGAAGATGATGCCATTGCCTACGAAGACCACTTCGAAAATGAAGAATACTTAATCGCACTTTCGAAAACTAATCGAAAGGTTGACAGTAAAGATGCCGAAATCATCTTCAGAAAACAACCTGAGTATAAAAACACTAAAATTTTGCTTTTCGTGAGGAAGAACAAAAATGACTCGGAGACCAAGACTTTCTATTTCTTGGGAGAGATGAATGCTGCAGGAGACCCTGAACCCGTCGCTGTGCCGAAACGAGATGGCACGGGTGGAAAACTCTCGGCATTCAAAGTTCGCTATCGATTAGAGTCAAATGTTCGTCGGGACATCTACGAATACATTACAGAGAGCTAATGATGAAAACTATTGAAGTTGTTGCTGCCATTATTCATCACGATGGAAAGATCCTCGCTACACAGCGAGGATATGGTGACTTTAAGGACGGATGGGAGTTCCCGGGCGGAAAGATGGAAGCCGGAGAAACAGCCGAACATGCAATTGTTCGCGAAATCGAGGAAGAGCTCAATGTAGAAATTCGACCCGAAAAGTTTCTTCATACTGTTGAATACGACTATCCGAACTTCCACTTGACAATGCACTGCTTCATCTCGGTCATTACTAAAGGAACCATCGAGCTGATTGAGCACGAAGACGCAAAATGGTTAAAACCGGATGAGTTGGATTCCGTTGCTTGGCTTCCGGCTGACGTGGAAGTTGTCGAAAAGCTCAAAATCTATCTAAAAGAAAAAAACGAACTCTAAAGAGTTGGTATGGACTTATGCCAACGTCCGTTGGCAAAGCCACTGTCAGTGCTAAAGGACAAGGCAAACGTGAAAGCCTTGTCTTTTCTTCGCTCGGAATTACTTTTCAGCGAGCTTGTTGAGGTTCTCCTGAGCGGCGATCAAGTCAATGATGCCGAAGGCCAGTTTTTCTACTTTCGTATCAGGAGAGTAATCCGTCGGTGCAATGTAAGAACAACGATTGTCTGCGAGAAGCTGACCGGCCTTCTCTTTCTTTCGCGCCGGATAAACAGCGATAGAAAATCCGCCCTCTGCCTTAACGAGCTTCATGCAGGGTACATCCGTATCACCGTCTCCGAAGTACACCATCCTTCTGAAAGGTACGCGCCGTTCATCTTGCGGAATGTATTGATTTACTTTCTTGACGTCCGCTAAATCTAATGAATCCTTGTTGATACGGAAAATATATTGCGTCTTAGTCGTGAAATTCACTATCTGCGCCGGCCAAATCGGCTTTCCATAAGCATCAAAAATGAAGGCCGATGCAAAAATTTTTCTGAACTCTTTAGCGATCGGTGTTCCTTCGATGATTTCCTTCAGACCCGAAGAGATAATAAAGTGCTCGACTTTTAAGCCTTTGGTGTGAGCGCATTCATTAATTCGCTTGAACCAAGTTTCAACGCCGGGAAACAACTCCACAGTTTGCCCGAGCTTGATGAGGTTTTCCTTACTAATGTTGAGGGCCCTGCTTTCCGTTTCCTTGATCATCAAGTGCATGTAAGCGGAAATCGGATCCATCTCGAACTTCCTCGCCTCTTCATTGGATTTTCTCCAGAATTCCGTACTACTCTCGCCTAACTTATCCAGGAAGCCATACTCCTGCATATTTCCAGGCGACAAAGTTCCGTCAAAGTCATACATAAAAGCGACAACAGGTTTGTTCAAACGCGTACTCATAACACTTGGTCTTTGGGAGAAAAGCTCTGGAAGCTATAAAGCGAAAGCTAGAATCGCTTCGCTCAATCATACCCGCGATGAACGATATTACCAATAACAAGTGATGCTCCTATCCTCTGAAGCACTTGCTGACATTTGCCGTATGCTTTCTTTATTTACCAAAATGATTTTCTGTCCCCACAATTTCACTGAAAGGAGTCCACGCACGGTAAATGTTTCGTCAGATATAAACTTCCGGCGGGACCAAAAATTCAACAGTCAATTTCCACTAATTTATCCCTAAGCCAATATGCAAATGTTCTGTGTTTTCTCGAGGTCAGCAAATTTTGATGAATGGCGATAAATGTAGGTTGTTCTCCAACATGCCAATCAGGCAAAATTTTAACTAACTCCCCTTTCTTTAGTTCCGCTTTGCATAAAGGGAGCGGCATATCAAGACAGAGACCCGCACCATCTAAAACGGCCTTCTTTATGGTCAAAATATCAGCGGACAACAATACATTTTCGCCTGAGATCAGAAAACGTTCTTCACCCCTTATTAATGCACTGGGACTGGTTCGATTTTCACCGTCATACTGATAAATCGTATGCTCTTTTAACTGTGCAGGATCATTAGATACAGGATTTCTCTTAATATAAGACGGCGCTGCTATTGAAGCATATGTCACCTTACCTCTCGGGATGAAAAAGATCTCGGGTGAAGATATTTTTCCCGTTACACAGGCAATATCTGCGAGATTATTTTCGATATCAGCTATAGAACCGTGGCCTGCCAATTTAAAAACGACCTTAGGGTGGTACTTTCTAAACTCTGTAATCAACTTAACCATATAAAGTGAAAGACCTTGAGCGACAGAAACCCTAATCTCACCCTCAAATAAATAGTTAACTGATACCAGCTCCGAAATAATTTGCTGATGTTTCCTGAGATGCGGACTCATCAGCTGCTGGGCTTTTTTTCCAAACTCGGTAAGTTCTAAGGGTCTCGTTTTTCTAAAGACTAACTTCTGACCTAACGCTTTTTCTAATGTGTCTAGGTTCCGTGTGATCGTAGAAAGATCACTTTCAAAATAATCAGCGGTAACCTGGAAATTTCTTGTATTCGCCAGAGAAAGAAAAATTTTCCACCTGTTTAAGTTGTCGAGTTTGTTCATGATGAAGTTTTCCTTTGGCAAGAAATTTGTAGCGATATTCGTCGTTTTGGGGCGAGAACTCTAACAAAAATTTAACACCGTTTACTTGCAATAAATGCAAGTCCCGACCGAACTTATCCTATAGATGAAAAAAGAACAAACGCTAAGAATAGAGCCCGTGCTCAGATCAGAAACGAGCCAATGCCTCTAAGGAGAAAAACATATGACAACACGTCGATCATTCTTAAAAACTTCATCATTGACGGCAGTCGCGGGCCTAGGTGGTGTTGCAGAAGCAGTCTTCGCTAATACTACTCTGCCCTCTGCCTGGGACCTTAGCACTGAGATCGTAGTTGCTGGTTCCGGCCCTGCTGGAATGGGTGCAGCAGTGACCGCTATTGACAACAATGCAAAAGTATTAATTTTTGAAAAGGGAAAAAATTACGGCGGCTGCGGGGTCATCAGCGCCGGAATCTTGAAGCTTGAAGGCGGAACACGTTCCCAAAAAGCTGCGGGAATTCAGGATTCTGTTGAACAATACTACAAGAGACTGACAAATCCTAATGAAGATTTAAGCAGAGCGGAACGCATGGGAAACCAGGAACTCCTGGTTAAGAAAGTCGAACGTACTGCCGCATTTGAAGACTGGGCCATTAACCATGGAGTTAAATTCCGCCCCGGCCTTACAACAGCAGGAGTTGATTCACAGCATCCAGGTATGTGGCACCATGTGTGGTGGAAGGACGGAGGAGAAGGAAGAAACATGATTCCCCCGAACAAAGACGGATACGTGACCGGTGCCGGCTTGATGCTTCCGCTGAAGGAATATTTTGAGAGCAAAGGCGGAAGAATATATCTTGAACATAAAGTAACTTCTGTTATTAAAGATGCTAACGGCCGTGTTATCAGTGTTGAAGTACTCAGTCCGGATGGAAAAATCTTAAAGGTCCGGGCAACAAAGGGGGTGGTTCTCGCTGGCGGCGGCTTCAAAGGAAACGTGCCGATGCGCATGCTCTTTGATGCCAGAATGACAAAAAACATGATTGCAACCGGAGAGCCTTTCGTCTTCCAGGATGGCAGTGCGATCAAAGTCGGCGTGAAGGCAGGTGGCTTTATGGTTCGAGACGGCAATCGCCCACATAGTAATTTCCGTCGAAAGTTTGGAACGATCCACTATAACTTCCCTCTTAATTCACCCTATGGTGCGCCTGGATTAGATGTTGCAGGAAACCGATGGAATCAAATTATTTTCACCAATAAAAACGGTGATCGCTTTGTTCAGGAAGTTGACAAATGGGATCTGGGCACGGGATATAACTTCTATGACTTAGCCTTGGCTCAGCCGGATCAGCTTATTTGGACGATTTTTGACGACGCAACGGCAAAGAAATATCGCTGGAGTACCAAACCACCGGTTTGTGAAGAAGGTTTAGCTTTTGATGCAAACACCTTAGATGAACTCGGAAAATTAACCAATCAGCCTAACCTTGCTCAGACCGTGGAGCGTTATAACAATTTTGTCGATACGAAGGCTGACAGCGATTTTGGCAGACCGGCTGCAACAATGACAAAGAAGATCGAGAAAGCTCCGTTCCATGCGGTCAGATGTGTACTAGCAGTCCATAACATTTCCGCCGGATTGGCAATAAATGGCGACGGTCAGGTCATTGATATTGACTTACAACCTATCCCCGGACTTTACGCTGCGGGCGAAAGCGCCGGTGGTATCGGTGGAGGTGTCACCGGTTCTATGATCGTCGGACAAATTGCTGCAGAGCATTTGACTAATAACTAATCCAATGAGAAAAGGCGGGGTTTCCCCGCCTGAATACCATGAAAAAACGTCCACTCCTCTTTTTTTTGAGTCTTATCCTCGGACTAACATTTGCAGGGCCGGTTTCTGCGCAAAACGCACAACAACAAATAACCAAGGAGCAATGTTTGGCTTGTCATGGTCTAACATTTAGCGAGTTAGTGAATAAAAACATCCAGGTTGAAAGTGATACAGGCCCGGTAAACCCGCATGTATTCCTGCCCCACAATGATCCGAACGGCGAGGTGACGGAATGTACAAACTGCCATCAAGTGCATACAATGCCCCCTCCTAAAGGATATAAAGACGATCAGGCATCCCTTGAGGCTTGCTATTCATGCCATCATAACTACGAACTAAAAAAATGTTCATCTTGTCACGATAAGTAGGCCTCCTGGAGATCAATGCCAACCGCGTCGCAGTCAACACTGCATGTTTGGAGATCGCCGCTTGCTTTTTTTATTTTTCCTGCTTGAAAAGGGAAAACTTAATAGAATAACTCGGCGCTGGGTCGACTTCTCAGCGCCGAAGTTTTAATTGATAACTATAAGGTGTTGCTCAATGACAGCCACAAAAAAATCCTTCTCTCTGATCTAAATTAACGATCATTCCTCAGCATACTGAAGGACGGTCGGGCTCTCGACATCAACACCGAATTCCTTTGCTCTCTTCAAAATTGCACGAGCCAATTCGGGTTTCAATTCTTCAGGGCAATATCTGAAATAAGCTTCAGCTGCTCTGACGTGTGCCGCATCAGGCATCGGGTATTCGCGTCTTTCGGGCAATCCGTATACAGATGTCGGAAGTTCTTCTTTTTCTGCATAACTTAATCTGTCGCTCATGGTTCCTCCCATATCAAAAATGTTCCGAGTATAGGAGTTCGATAAATTGTCTCAGTATAATTTTGAGCATAAGTGGGCACACAAAAATACAGACCTCAACCATGTTTTCCTTGCCATCCTTTTTGCTTTATACATTTGTAACGTCCATCACACCGGGACCCAACAACATCATGTCGATGTCTTTGGGACTCAAGGTCGGCTTCAGAAAAACGCTTTATTTCAATGCCGGCGTCCTCACCGGGTTTTGCATCATTACCCTTCTGTGCGCCTTCTTTTGCGCAAAGTTAAACGAATGGATTCCTGAAATTCGTTTACCCATGTTGGTGCTGGGAACGATTTATCTCATCTGGCTTGCCGTAAAGATTTTGAGAAGCACCTACGACACAAAAGCCGTTGAGCCGAAAAAAGGACAAGCGTATCTCTCTGGTTTGTTACTTCAGTTTGTAAACGTAAAAGTAATGGTGTCGGCCATCGTCTCCATCCAAATGTTTGTTCTTCCGTACTATCAAAGTACAGAAGCGCTTGCAGCGTTTGCGATCTTCATCGCGATCGCCGGAACAAGCTGTAATTTGGTTTGGTCTGGATTTGGATCTGTCGCTTCGAGATTATTTGCCAATCACACAAAGCTGATAAACACAATTTTGGCTATTTCGTTGGTTTTCTGCGCCGCCGGTTTTTGGTTCTAATCAACTTCATTCAGGCAAGCTCCCTCATTTGTTTAATTCGTCCTTTCAATATGACCCTACTTCCTTATTGTTATAAATTCAATAAATTATTCATTAGAGGTTAATTAGAAAAGGCATAATCCAGCCCGAAGAAATGAGAGAAATTAGCCGCCCGTTAAAAAATTTACTCTAATACGAGCAAAAATCGGCGCTAACTGTCATACAAAGAGATAAAGATACAGAGGGGAATTTTGAGTCTTCTTCCTGTGTTTAGCCCCTTATATCGTGCAAAGCCCCGATAGACGGGGCTTATAGTAGATTTTCATTTTTTTCTTTTCGTGTTAACTCCTCAAGTTATTGTTCACTACACGTCGGTAGTTCTCTAAATACTCAGGAGCAAGCATGTTTTCTTCTGTCACAGAGTGGATTCCAAGGATTCTTTTGATTTCACCCGTTGAGCCGTACAGGGGAAGCTTATTTAACCCAACGGCTTCTAGAATTTGGTCGACAGCAAACGGAGTCTCCTCTCTATGCTTCTCGTAGGTGTGCCAGACATACCCATGATCTTCCAGAGCATTCTGGCTGAGACGGGCTTTTTTCTTTCCGGTGAACTCCGGCCTATGGAACTGCGGATCCAGACCCATATTCAGCCACATTTGAGGCATTCCGTCAGAGGAAGGAGTTGGAAGCACCAGGGCTTGAGCCAGGGCATGGGTTATTTTTTCAGCTGAGCAAGTGTATTTTTTAGCTTCAAGTTTTTCCTGAACCAGTCTCATAAGCATCAGGGACAGAACACACAGGTAGCAGTGAGCAACGATATGCTCTTTAAGACGAACGTGAACCGGACGGATGCTGAAGGAACTTTTCATTACTCGGAAGCAGTCTTCAATTCCTACCAGGCGGTGATATGTCGTCAGGACTTCTTCGTCAGTGAGCGCAGCAGCATCCTTGTCCTTGGGATGAGAGAAGACAAGTGCCGCGTAACCGGCATTTCTGCGCCGTTCCTCGATAATGTCTTGTTTTAGCCCGACGGCCCGATATTGCTCTTTTTCTTCCGGCGTCTGTGCGGCTTCTTTATTGGTTTGAAGTAAAGCTCGCCATCCGCTTTTGTAAGGGTTACCGGCCAGGTAGCCGTCGGAGACCGCCTTGGCAGCCTTTGAGATCTGCATTTCCAGATCCTTTAGTTCCCTTTCCCGACGAGCCGGACTAAATGTATAGACGATTTTGCAATTGATAGAACGATGCTCTTTCTTTGGATTCCCGCTTTTAGTTGTTCCTTCTATTTCAACGTAAAACTTCTTAACGTGATCACAGACCTTGAAGCGGGCTTTGTCTTTATCAACGCTGCCTTCGGACTTGACTCGGAACATGCCTGAGTCATCGACGATGTAATTCCGATAGCCAGTGAGATCGAGCATCTCTTTCTCGAACTTTTCCTGCTGAGCGTTAATCTTTTGAGCGACGACGAAGCCGAGTTTCTCCTCTTGGATTTTCTCAAGCTTCTGTCCGGAATTAAGTCCTTTATCAGCCACAAAGTAAATGTCTTTGACCGAGTATTTCTTTTTTAAGCTCTCGATCATCTGCTCGACTGTATGTATCTCGGCGATATTGCCGGCATAGACCTTGCAGTCAATCGGGAAGCCCGTTTGGTCAATCGCAAGAGCTACCGTAACGATAGGCTGAGCAAAGCGGCTTTCCTTCGAGCGCCCGCGCATCCTCAGAACATCTTCTTTGTTAAGTTCAAGCTCATCAGTAAGATTTTCCAGAAATTCATTGCTTTCCAAATAAGCTTGTATTTCCTCGTTAGAAAGAGATTGATCACGCAACCGAAGCGTGGTTTTTCTTGTGTACCGGATTACTTGCCAAGTGATGTCATCATAAGGCGTTTCAAACCAAGTATTCGTACAGTCGAAGAAGGCGACCTTAATCTGCCCCTTAGTTTGCTCCAGGCGGCTCTTGACGGCGTGCTTAATCAAACTCTCCCTGTGATCGTACACAAAGTCCAGAGCTCGGTAAAAATTATCCTGAACCACATTGTTCCAAGGACAATACAGGAAGTTACTTTTGGAGTTGCTTGCGCTGAAGTAGGACTTCGGATCGATAAGTTTTAGGGCACAAAGGTAGAACAGGAGGTCGTTAAGACGCCAGGTCTTGATTTCTGTTGAAGATTTTTGAAGGTACTCAATCTTATATTTCAGCCCCAGATCTTTCTCCCAGAGCGGCTTGAGCGCCAGATGACCGTAGTTAAGAGGAAAGAGCCGATTGAAATTGCTTATCCGGGTAGGTGCCGCATCAGTTTTTGCAACCGTATCGACCGCGGAGCTGATGTCTTTTTCTCGAAGTTTGAGTTCGAAGCTTTTTGCCAATTCCCGCTTTGCCTTTTTATCCAGGTAAGCGTTTCTGACTTCTTCGGGGAGTTTGTCGAAGTTGCCGAGGTTCTTAACAATCCGATTCGTGTGCGTGCCCTTCTTTTTCCCAGGGACGGTCTCGAGGAGGTAGAGGTAACGCTGATTTCGAATTTTCCTGATTGATAGAAACATCGAATGCTCCGAAAAACCTTTTAATATGAATAATTATACTATAAATTAACACGCCAATACGATAAGTTTAAAATTAAAGTAAGGGTAAAGGAAAACCGCTCTGTTCATTTGGGCGGCAATTAAATAAGATTAACCAC